>Ga0154569_127_pt2 | contig 33761 bp, 29 predicted proteins | sample RifGroF2_FD_115998 | JGI IMG/M metagenome (GOLD analysis project Ga0154569, IMG submission 115998) | Ignavibacteria bacterium GWF2_33_9
ACCGATATAATTCCTGCCTCTTTTTTTGAGTGGAACATATTCTGAGATAATTTCAATAATGTCTGCTCGAAGTAATAATTCTTCTTTAAGGTTGTTACGGCTCATGTATTTGTTTGACTTTTGACCACAAGTAAATTATCGGGTGTATTTTCCAAAATTGAAATGATTGATTTTGATATTAATGGATGTACAAAATCAGGTTCAATTTCTGCTAAAGGTTCAAGGACGAAATTACGCAAATGTAATTCTTTATGAGGTATTGTTAAGTATTTTGATGAAAAAACTGAATTTCCATAGAATAAGATATCAATATCAATTTCTCTTTCACTCCACCTTGTTCTGCTTTTTCGTCCTAAAAGATATTCTATTGATTTGCAAAAATATAATAATTCTATTTCGGATAAAGTTGTAGTACCTGATGCAGCAATATTCGTATACCATTTTTGATTTGATAAACCAAGTGGCTCAGTTTTGTATATGGAGGAAATATTATCAATGGTAATTTCATTGTTGGTAATAAGTAAATCTAGTGCCTGAAAAATTGTTGATTCTTCTTTGCCAAGATTTGAACCTAATGAAAGTAATATCTTATGATTTTTCACATCCATATTAATTTTCAAATGTTTGTTCTGATTCAACATAATCCAAAATTCCTTTGAAAGGAATATTAAACTTTCTAACCCTTACAGTGACTTTTTCAATATTAATATAATTTTCAACTAAAGTTTTCAACAATTCCAAATTCAATGTTTCAATTAATTGATAATTTTCATTAGAACAAATTTCACTTATGTCAAAAAGAATGTTTTCATAATTCAATGCCTTCGATATATCGTCCTGAACAGATGCTTCGGTAGCATCATACCATATTTCCACATCAATCTGGAATTTCCCGCCTAATTTAGCTTCTTCTTCCCGTACACCATGGAAAGCATAAATTTCGAAATTTTTAATAGTTAATTTTGTTAAGGATTTTTTCATAAATTTCTCTCTTTGTAAAAAATTATATAAAATTAATACAAATTTAATCAAAATTACTTGTTATTTGGTCAATATTTTTTTTATAAACAAAGAATAATATATTAATTGTTTATTTGTAAGAAATTCTTAAATTAGAAAGATTAAAACATGAAGTAATGAATAATTTCTATAGAATTAAAAAAACACTTGTAATGATGCTTGGATTGTTGCTATTAACATTAATGTATATTTCACATTCCAATGCACAAAGTATAGAAATTAATAAGATAAAAAAAGAACTTCCTCAACTTTTAGGAGCAAATAATATTGGTACTGAATTCGTTTTTGGTTTTCATCCTTGCTGGGAAGAAATATCAACAAAAGAAAATTCAATTGAAATTTATATATCATCCTCCGTAGAAACTGAAGTAAGAATTACAATTCCATACTTCAGCGGAAGTCCTATAATGATAAAAAAGACTCAACCCTACGATATTACTGAGTTTAAATTATCGCCGCAATCGGCACAACCTTATTCAAGAGGTATGGGTGGTTCTGTCAATACTTTGATGCCTACACAAGTTTTTGAAGGAAGAGGTATTATCATTGAATCAGATGCACCTATTGTAGTTTACGGTGTTACGAGATATCAATATACTTCTGACGGATTTCTTGCTTTACCTGTACATTCTCTGGGTAATGAATATGTTATAGCAAGTTATAGAGAAACAGCAGATTTTAAAAGTCAATCACTTACTCCATATGCTGATATTATTGGTGTATATCCTAAAACCAAAGTAAGTTTCTTTTTCGGAGGTAATAGTAATTCCAGAATTAGGACTACTGACGAAAGAATTTGGAAACCTTATGAAGTTTTGCGAACTGAATTAAACAGAGGTGATTTTTGGTTAATTGCTTCCGAAGAAGCTTCATCTGATTTGGGTGGTAGTATGGTTATTGCTAGTCAGCCAGTTTCAGTACTCTCCGGAAATCACTGTGCATATGTACCTTCAAGTATAGCAGCATGTGATTTTATTATCGAACAAGAAACTCCAATGTATTTATGGGGTAAAAAATATTATGCTTCACCAATAATAGACAGAAAATATTCATCAATTGTAAGATTATTTGCAAAAGAAGGACCTACTACAATAAAGAGGGACGGTAATGAAGTAGTAATTTTATTTACGAGTTGGGGATTAATGGATGATGCCTGGGTTGAAATGAGAGCAAATCCAGATACAAATAAACCGGCTGTATATCATAGCGACAAACCTATTTATGTAGTTCAGTATAATAGTGGGATGCAGGAAGATAATGTTCCCTCCGACCCATTTCAACTAGTATTGACTCCACAAGAACAATTCCAAAGGGAAATACTCTTCAATACTCCAGGAATTAGAAATGGATTTGGTTTTAAAAGAAATTATATTAATATAATTTACCATACTGATTTAAATAATCAAATTCCTGATGATTTAGAATTAGGTGAACTTTTAATAACTGGAGAAACAGTCTGGAAAAAGGTAAAGGATATTAGTTCTGCACCTGGAAATAGGTTCGACGATCCAGACCTCTTTGGTTCTAACGTACATTATTATTCAAAAACTGTTACGTTACCTTATGATGCAGTATACAGGCTTCGTACTGCAGATCAAAGCATTGCAGCTTATGCATATGGATTTGCTAATTGGGATTCATACGGCTTTCCTACTTCAATGGCAACAAGTGATCTAAATAAGTCTGATTCTGTTGCTCCTCAACCATTATTTCAGTTAAGTTGTGATGGTAGTTCAATAGAAAAGTACACCTATGTAATGGATGGTCCCGAAAATGATACAATCCGTTCAAATTTAGCTTTAATCATTTTTGACAAAAATCGTAGTTTTAATTATACATTCTGGCGGAATAATTTTATTCCAGGCGAAACAAAATATGTAAAATGGGGATTGGATATTATTGATCCAACTCAGGATGCAAGAGGATATATAACATTTGCAGATCGCAAAGGTAATGATACTACAATTGAAGTCATTTATAATGCCGTTAAACTATCTATTTCTCCTAAGAATTTTTACTTTGGTAATGTAACATTAGGTGAGGAAAAATCCCAACAATTTCAAATTAAAAATGAATCTGAAACTAGTATTGCTTATATAAGGGATTTTGTTCTTAAAACTATAAAAGAGAATTTACCTACTCAATATTTCGACCTGTTTTTTAACTTTGACTTAAATGAACCACTGCTACCTCAGGATACAAGAAATTTTCTTGTAACTTTCAAAGCACTAAAAGGAGGTAGTTTTCGAGATTCAATTGGTGTGGGTGATACATGTTTCTTTAAATATAGAACTGTTGTAAGAGCAACAGTTGGTACGCCGGCAATTAATGTCTCAGATATTGATTTTGGAAAAGTAACCGTTGGAACTATTACTAATCCCCGAATAATAACAGTATCAAATACAGGTACAACTTCGTTAACAATAACAGGATACAAAGATATTTCCTCAATTCAATATTCTCACAATATTCCTATTATTGATTTTGATAACCCTGTAATATTAGAAAAAGGTGAGGAAATACAATTTGAGATAAGGTTTATTCCTGAAAAAGTTGGTTTATATCTCGATACGATTATATTCGAAAGTGATGCAGGTGATAATGTTGATCCTGTTTGTTTAATTTCCGGCGAAGGAATTGAACCTCAACTTGATGCTACGGGAGATGATTGGGGGAGAAAACGAGTTCACCTTGACAGATACGATACATTGTCCTATTACACATTTGAACCATATCCTGCTCCTACAGGAGCAATAGAATTAAAAAACGATGGTACAAAAGAAGTTACAATCAATGAATTAGTAATTACTGAGAATAAATTCGGTAGTGCATTTGAAATTTATGTTGATGAGAAACTGCAACCATTAGTAAACTTTACAAAGAATCTTGGTAAAATTTATGATGATTTGGGCCGACCGATAAACGTGATTCAGCCTGGACAAATAAGTCATGTCCCGGTTTTCTTCAATCCAAGACGGGAAGGTGAGCATATACTTAAATTTGATTATTTGAGTGATGCACCCAAAAAAGCATCTACATCTTTAACAGGTACCGGAATTTATCCGAGGTTAAAAACTGAAAATGTAAATTTCGGTTCTAGGATAATTGGTGAACCACCGATTCAAAAAACTATCAGATATACTAATGATCCTTGGGAATATCAGGATTCTGTTACAATTCAATCGATTTATGATTTCCCGGATAAGTCAATCGGCAAGTTATTATCCAAACCGGGAACTGAAGGATTTAGCTATGATTCCTTTTACTTTACTGATGTAAAAGGAGATACATTAGAATTTCCATTAGTTTTGCAGCCTGGTGATTTTATTGAATGTGAAACAGCATTTTCAGCAGTAAAAATTGGAAATGTACAAGCTGATATTATTTCAATCAGTGATGCTGTACAAGAAGCAAATTGTCAACTTAGTGCATTTGGAATTTTAGAAAAACTGCTTTTAATTGAACCTGAAGAAGAATATTATTGTTTTGACCCATTAAAAGAATTTACAGCACTATTGATTAATAATGGTACAATTGGAGTGAAAATTCCAGGAAATTCAATAAATCTGATTAAAAATGCAGATTCTTCTTTTATTATTGATCGAGTTCAAAAACCTAATGGAATATTGATTGATTATGAAAATGAATTTACAATTAATCCTGGTGATACTTTACATATTATCATGCGTTATGTTCCTACTGATAAGCCACAAAGTAATATTGAGGAAATTCACTCGTGCTTTTTACATGTTGAAACTGCTAGTGTTATTCCGGAAAGCAGGGAATACGAAGTTCTAATTAAAATCCGCACAATAAGATATACTCGCCAAACTGAATCTAAGATTAATGGGAATGATGAAATTACTGTTGATTTAGGCAGAGATATTAATATTGATCCTGTTGAATTGAAAATTACAATGAAACCCGGTAAAGAATTGGAAATAGCAAATCCAACTGATTTGTATATTACTGTACAATACGAAAAAAGCTTTATTGGTATTAATAAAGTTGATGGAAAACATGAAATTTCTATAGGGGATGGATTACCTCCAACTTGGTCGATTGCTGACTACACACTTAATTTAGATATTGAATCAAATATTGAAACATTAGTTGTTCATTTGCATGGGAATATACCTTTTAAGACTTATTTGAATGCTGAATTGTTGAAAATAAACTATATGGTATTTTTACCTGTTCAAAAATTTAATGATATAAAAGAAAATAATCAAATCATACAAATTAGCCACAGCATTTCATCTATCCTGGAATGTCTGGATTTTCTTCCACCAAATGTTGTAACGGTATCACTTTCACAATCGTGCGATGCAGAACATAGGGAAATAATTATTTATGATAATGATTTTGCACTTGGAATGATAAATCCAAATCCGATTTCTTTAGATAATGATATTCAGGTAGACTTCAGTATTCCTTACGAAGAATTTATTCAAATCAGAATTATTAATTCTCTCGGCAGTGTTCAGGAAGTCTTACTCTCTAAAAAAATAAAAGGTGGAACTTATAAAATTAAACTCCCGGTTGATAAACTTCAAACAGGGAGTTATTATCTTGAAATGATTACGGGTGAATTTTCTCAAACCCGAAAATTTAATGTTTTGAAATAATCATCATTCATTTGCTAATTTATTTTTAGAAAAAATCTTTTTAATTGATTCATAGGCTACAACAATTGCAAGAGAAAGTAAAACAAGTGAAACAATTAATAAGAAGATATTTCTTTGTGGAATGAATACAAATATTGCTTGATATAATAATGCTGTTCCGGTAATTGCAAGTAAAATAAATCCAGGCAATAATGTATACCAATGTGGAGATTTATTTCCAAACAAATATGAAGAAATTACAAATAAAGCCAATGTTCCTATTAGTTGATTAGAACTTCCGAAAATTGGCCACAATTCACGATAACCTCCACTAAGACAAAATATATAAGCTAGTATTAAACTTGATCCAGTTGCAAAATAAATGTTTTTAAAAATTCCACCATACTTTACTCCTAGAGTTTCTTGCATTATGTATCGGTTTAATCTTGCACTAGTGTCGAAAGTAGTTAACAAAAATGAATTAAGCATAATAATCCCAAATTGAATCCCCAAGAATAGGGGAACTCCAATTGCTTCTAAAGTCCTTCCGATGGCAATACCAAATACTTTATTTGCACTACCAGACAATATCTTCTGGAAAGAAAACTCTGATCCTGAAGTCAATTTTGGATCCCAAACCAACACTGAGGAAATCATTAATAATACTAATGCAGCTAAAATTGCTTCTGTGAGCATTCCACCCATAGCAATTTTTTGTCCGTCTTTTTCTTTGTCCATTTGTTTTGCTGTTGTACCACTTGATACAATCGAATGAAAGCCGGATATTGCTCCACATGCAACAGTAATGAATAAAATCGGGAATAACGGTCCGCTTTTACTGCTAAAAGAAACGAATGTTGGTCCTGTAATTTGTGGAGCTAGGAAAATCATTCCAATAAATCCTGCAATTAAACCGACAATAAGTATATACATTGATAAATAATCTCGGGGTTGAAGTAATAACCATACAGGCAATACAGATGCAAGAAATGCATAAAATATGATGAGAATTAACCAAATATCATAAGATAAATAAATCGGTACTGATTTTCCAAACCAAAGAAGTAAAGCTATTAAAATGAGTCCAATAATTGATGCTATTGTTAAGTTTGCCCCCATTTTATATACTAGTAATCCGAAAATCAATGCTAAAATGAGTAATCCTATAGTTGGCAAGGCTATTTCAGGTTGGTCTACAAATGTTTTTGCAGTTAGATCTGCAAAAACTGCCTGAATTAATACCATGGTTAGCCATACAAAAATGCCGAAAATGTTACGTGCACGTGGGGAAATGACAGTTTCTGAGATTTCAACTATAGATTTTCCATTATTGCGAGTTGAAACTATTAATGCCGTATAATCATGAACAGCCCCCATAAACACACTTCCCACAATAATCCAAATAAGTGCAGGCAGCCATCCGAACAATGCATAAGCGATTATGGGACCGACAATTGGACCTGCTCCCGCTATTGAAGAAAAATGGTGCCCAAATAAAATTTGGGGTTTTGTAGGCGAAAAATCTCGGTCATCCTTAAGTGTATGTGAAGGTGTGGGATTGTTTGTAATTTTCAAGACTTTATTACTAATTACACGCCCCCACCAAAAGTAAGCAAAAATTAACCAAGCAGTTACAAAAAGGAGAATATAAACAGCATTCATAATAATTGAGTTATATAAATTAAAATAATTAATATTTTTTAAAATTAATAAAAAATTGTGACTTAACATTATAAAAACTATCTATTATGAAAAAAAAAAGATTTATTAACAAGAAAAACTTATTTTTGTAAAATAGTATTTGTTACAATTTACTTAATATGTTACTTAATAATAAAATATATATCAAATCCTGGCAGTTCTTACTGCTATTTTGTCTTTTGAGTATCTTGACTTCTTGTCAGGACAATGAATGGATTTCAGAACAAGGAGAACCTGTAATTACTGAAATATCACCTGAAACGACTTTTTTCGGTGATACTTTAACAATTTACGGGGAAAATCTTGGAGATAGAGGATTAAATTCCTTTATCGTCTTAAGCGATTCAATCAATCAGGAAATTGTTCATTCCACAGATTGTATTAATTGGACAATATCAAAAGTAGTATTTGTTTTACCGAACTTTTCAGCAGAAGAAGTACAATTAGTATGCAATTCTGTAAATACAAATAAATTATTCATAGAAGTTTCACGATTGCCTGCACTTGAGACAGTCGAAATTCCAATAGGTAATTTTAATATGGGTTCACTTTTTGGATTAAAAGATGAATTTCCAGTACATACCATCACAATCTCAAAACCAATAATTGCTTCAAAGTTTGAAATTAATCAATTTTATTACTCGCAAGTAATGAAAACAAATCCGAGTATGATAAAAGATTACAGATTGCCGGTTGATAGTATTACTTGGATTAAAGCAATTCAATTTTGCAATGAATTATCTCAAATTCAAGAATTGAAACCCGTCTACACAATTTTTGGTGAAAATGTAAAATTTGATACAACTGCAAATGGTTGGAGATTGCCTACTGAAGCTGAATGGGAATATATGTGTAAAGCACATGATACTACTAATTATTTTACAAATGAAGATTTAAGCAAATTAGGCTGGTTTATAATGAATTCAGGATTAAAATCTCATCCATCCGGACAGAAATCACCGAATGCTTTTGGATTGTATGATATGCAAGGTAATTTATGGGAATGGTGTTGGGATTTTTATAATTCTGATTATTATGGAATTTCACCTGTTCAAAATCCTTTAGGACCTATTTCCGGAGAAAGGCATGTTGCTCGTGGAGGAGGATACGATAGTGGTAATTCCTTATGTAGAGCATCAAATAGATTTTATCCTTCTAACCCAATTCAAAGCACTGGCATCAGAATAGTAAGAACAAAATTCTAAAAATTATGAAATATGAATCTGGACAAGCATACTCTTTAATTACATACAACGGATTTACACCTAAAATTCATCCTTCTGCTTTTATTTTAGAAGGTGTGAGAGTTATTGGTGATGTTGAAATTGGATCATATTCTTCTGTATGGTATAATTCTGTTATCCGAGGTGATGTGAATTTCATTAGGATCGGGAATAGAACAAATATACAGGATTTGAGTATGTTGCATGTTACTCATACTTGTTGTCCATTGACAATTGGGGATAATGTAACGGTTGGGCATAGTGTTTCAATTCATGGAGCAACAATTAAAAATAATATATTAATTGGAATTGGAGCAAATGTTCTCGATAAAGCAATAATCAATTCAAATTCATTAATTGCTGCAGGTACTTTAATAAAGGAAAGATTTGAAGTACCTGAAGGTGTACTTGTTGCCGGTGTGCCAGGTAAAATAATTAGAGATTTATCTATTGAAGAAATTGAAAATATTACAGAAAATGCAAATAATTATGTGAAATATCTCACTTCATATCGTTCACATTTAATATATTAAATAAAGAAAAAAAACAGAGGAAATATGTTAGTTAGTATGACCGGATTTTCAAGATCCGAATATCAAAAAGATAACTTGAAAGCGACAGTTGAAATAAAATCTGTTAATGGTAAAAATCTCGAAATTTATTGTAGATTGCCCAGGAATATGCAGCATTTGGAAATGATAATCAGGGAATTGATTAAGAACAAAGTTTCAAGAGGTTCTATAAATGTTAATATTAATTTTGAAAATCTCGACTTATCTAAGACATTGATGTTTAATCAAGATAAAGCAATTGCTGTTATGGAATCTTTGAAAGAATTAAAAAATTCCTTGAAAATTAAAGATTCAATAAAATTAGATCAGCTAATGAAATTCTCGGAATTTTTTACAGAGTCTGAGGACGAAGGTGATGAAAAATTGGAGCTTCATGTTATTAGACAATTAATGAATCAGGCTCTGATTAATTTGAATAAAATGAGGATGAACGAAGGTAAAAACATCGAAAAAGATATTTTCAACAGAGTAAAGAAAATTCAAAAGATTGTTGATAAAGTTAGAGCATTAGGTCTCGATAAAATTCCACAGGAAAGAGAAAAATTCCGTCAAAAAGTTGCTCAACTCTTTGAAGGTGACGAAATTGATGAACAGAGAATGTATCTCGAAATGGTACTTTTAGCTGATAAATTAGATATATCAGAAGAATGTGTACGCCTTGAATCACACTTTAATTTGTTCTATAATTCATTAAAAGAAAAAGATTCAGTTGGACGCAAGATTAATTTCTTATTACAGGAAATGAACCGTGAAATCAACACAATTGGGTCTAAAGCAAATGATTCTGAAATTTCATCTTTAGTTATTACTGTTAAAGAAGAAATAGAAAGAATAAGAGAACAAATACAGAATATTGAATAATGGAATTGAGTTAATGGGAATTTTGTCAAAAATTAAACCATTGCAAAACGCAATAGTAGATTTTATATTCCCAAAATCATGTTTAATTTGTTTTAATACAATTGAAGAAAATTCAAAAAGTAAATTTGTTTGCGAAAAATGTTTTTACAATTTTGTAGCAGCAGATGATTCAAATGAAATTATAGATAGATTGTTCGAAACATATCATCCCGATGATATTGCTGTATCTGAAGCATTTTCTTTGTATAAAATCCATGAGAACGATTTTTTACAGATTATCCATGCAATGAAATATGAAAATCTTTTCAAGATCGGCTATGAATTTGGTCAAATATTAGGTGAAAAAATCAAGAAACAGACAAATTCACAATATGATTTTATTATACCTATTCCTTTACATTCTGCAAAGAAAAGAGAAAGGGGATATAATCAATCATATTACATTGCAAAAGGAGTCTCACAGGTTCTACATTGCCCTGTAAATGAGAAAATGGCATTTCGTAAAGTCTATACTAAATCTCAAACAAAATTATCATTACAGGAACGCCATCAGAACATTGAAGAGATATATTCAATAATTGATAACGAATCATTAATAAAGAATTTAACCTTATTAATAGTCGACGATGTTTTTACGACAGGTTCTACGATAAACAATTTAGCCTTAAAATTACTGGAAGCAGGAGTAAGGAAAATTGATTGCGCAACATTAGGAGTTGCTTGATATGATAAATGCTATTGAAACAAAAGATTTAAATTTCCGCTACGGAAATATAAATGCATTGGAAAATATAAATTTAATTATTCCTCAAGAAAAGTTTGTGTCAATTCTTGGTCCTAATGGTTCAGGTAAATCAACCTTTTTAAGAATACTAGCCGGAATTATTAAACCGAATAGCGGTAAAATTAAAGTCTTCGGACAATCAATTGATGAAATTTCCTCAGACTTAATTGGGTATGTTCCTCAGATCAAAACTCTGGATAGAAATTTTCCTGCTATTGCAATCGAATTAGTACTTTCCGGATTAAATCATCGCTGGGCTTTGAATTCGACAAATGAACAAAAGGACAAAGCCAATTTTGTCTTGGAGCAATTAAATGCAATATCATATTCAAAAAAGCCCCTTAATCAACTATCTGGTGGACAATTGCAGCGTATTTATTTAGCTAGATGTCTGGTGCGAGAACCTCAATTATTGCTCCTCGATGAGCCTGCTACAGGAATAGATATGATTTGTGAAACAAATTTAAATGGGATTATTCAGAATTTTTCCAAAGTGAAAAGAACTTCCATATTAATGGTTACTCATGACTGGACTTCTGCTTATGAACATACTGAGGATGTTATTCTTCTGAACAGAAAACTAATTTATTATGGAGATAAGAAAAACGCATTTTCTAATGAAAATTTAATGCAGACATTCTCTCATCCACAACATCATCATCACATTACTTTTGGAAATTTAAGCAATGTTTGAAATCTTCATTCTACCATTCTTTTACAGAGCATTAATAATTATTATTTTGCTTGGTTTCACTGCAAGTTATTATGGTGTCTTTATTGTGCAGCGTAAGATGAGTTTCCTTGGAAGTGGATTAGCACATTCAGCCTTTGGAGGAGTTGCTTTAGGTATTTTGTTGAGTGTTCAGCCTCTTATTATTGCAATCCCATTCACATTACTTTTTGCCATCTTTATTTCATATTTTCAGGAAAAATCTAATTTAAGTTCCGATACAATTATAGGTATTTTCTTTTCGATTGCAGTATCGCTTGGTATTATCTTTCTATCATTAAAGGAAAATTATACAACAGATGCATTTACTTATTTGTTTGGATCTCTATTATCAGTGCAGTTGATTGATGTATGGACGTCAATAATCTTAACTATACTAACAACATTTACATTCTTTAAATACTGGTCCAGATGGACTTATGCAACTTTTGACTATGAACTTGCAATAGCAGATAAATTGCCGGTAAGAAAAGATAATTACATTCTGAATTCATTAATTGCAATTACAGTAGTTGTTTCAATTAAAATAATCGGGATTATTTTAATTTCTGCATATATTGTTATTCCAGGAGCAATAGCCAGATTGCTATCCAAAACTTTCCGACAGATGACTATTCTTGCTATTATTATTGGAGTAGTATCAGGCATAATTGGTTTATTAATCTCAATTTTGGTAGATTTACCTAGTGGTGCAGTAATTGTTCTTTTCCAGTCAATATTAATGATTTCAGTTTTTATTTTCAAAAGAGAAAAGTAAAAGAAATGTTTATACATAATCTTGAAAACCTGAATGACTTTGGTTTATATAGTATGCTCAAGAAGTATATCCTGCGTGAGGAATTGGGGTATTTTGTTAACCAAAATAAATTTAGAGAATTATTTGATTTTGTTAATGTTAAAAATTCAAGAATATTTGAAAAAGCATTCAACGATGCAATTTTTTTAGCAATACAGCTGAGGAATAATATGGGTAATGTTCGAGTAGTAGATCTGAAGAGAATTGATTTTATGAATGAAGAGCAAATCAAGAAATTGCTTTTTACGATTGGTGCTGCCAGAAATCATGTAAATATTGCTGAAAGTAAAAAAATAGTACAATCTGTAACGGAAATTTTCGGAATTGAATTAGAAAACCTTTTGTTGTGTACTGTGGCGGGGGAATCAATGATTGGAGACAATATTTTCGAGGGTGATACTCTGATTATCGACACTAAGACTATTCCGGAAAATGGCGATATCATTGTGATAACAATCAATAATGAAACAGTTGTAAAAAGATTAAATTTGGATGGAAATTCGATGAAATTAGTATCAGCAAATAATAATTTCGACCCACATCAAATCACTGAACATGATGATTACTCAATCATCGGGAAAGTAAAGCATGTAATTCATTCAATATAAAAAAAACTTGTTTGCACAATAACAAACAAGTTTTTTTTAGTCGGAGCGAGAGGATTCGAACCTCCGACCCTCTGGTCCCAAACCAGATGCGCTACCGGGCTGCGCTACGCTCCGCACATTTTCTAAATTCTAAAAAATGTTGAATTCAAAATTACGAAAAAAAAACTAATTAGCAAAATATATTGTTTCATTTACTCAAACTGAAATTTTATTTAAATATTCAAAACATTTTCGTATTTTAGTTTTTTTAACTAAAATTCAAAATCAAATGAATAGAAGAGATTTACTTAAATTTAGCACAATAACATCTACAGCATTATTTATAAATCGCCTTTTGTTATTTTCTCAATCAAATGAGAATACCCTCAGCAGCAAATTAAATAAACCAAATAAACTTCGAAAAGGTGATACTGTTGGGATAGTTTCTCCTGCAACAGCCGTTAGTTCTCCTGATGATATTGATAAAGCAAAAGAATTACTTGATTATTTGGAGTTAAAAGGAGAATTTTCGAAAGATTTCGAAATTCAGGAAGGATATAAAACCAAACCTTCAAGTTTAAGGGCTGCAAGTATAAATTCATTTTTTGAAAATAAAGATATCAAAGGTATCATTTCAATTAGAGGTGGATACGGCAGTATGGGAATTTTACCATACCTTGATTATGATTTGATAAAGAAGAATCCTAAGATATTCGTTGGATACAGTGATATAACAGCGATGCATTTAGCATTTAATAAATTATCATTATTATCCACTCTACACGGTCCTATGGTGCTTTCGTCATTTTCCGGTAATACTATTGAATATTATAAAACAGCTCTCTTTACAAATAAACCTTTGGGAAAATATGTAAATCCGTCAATGGATGTTTTTCGTAGTGATAATAGAGAATTTGTAATTAAAGAAGGGATTGCAGAGGGAGAATTAACCGGAGGAAACTTATCTTTGATTTGCTCATTGATAGGGACAAAATATGAAATTGAAACAAAAGGTAGATTACTATTCATTGAAGATGTCGGTGAAGAACCATACAGGATTGACAGAATGCTTACTCAATTGAATCTAGCCGGTAAATTTAAAGATATTAAAGGCATTGTATTTGGGAAATGCTCGGAATGCAATAATAAATCCGCTAATCCGGTATGGGATTATACTCTGATGGAAGTATTATTTGAACAATTTAAAAATTCGGATGTTCCTGTCATGTATGGTTTACTTTTTGGTCATACATCATTTCAATTTCCAATTCCTTATGGAGTAATAGGGAAGATTAATACTGAAGAGAAATCACTTGAGATTATGGAATCCTTTTGCAAATAGTTTACTGCATTGAGTGAATTACAAATTTTACTACTCCAATTATAGAAAATTGTTCGAAAGGGAAAACTTCAATCGGCAGAAAATTTTTATTTGCAGAAATAAGATATAGTTTTCCTTCTTTTTCTCGATATCTCTTTACCAACATTTCACCATTCAATTGAGCAATAACAATATCATTTTCTTTTGGAGATATTTTCGAGTTTACAATCAAAGAATCACCATCAGAAATTCCTGCATCAATCATACTTTCGCCATTAACTCTTACAAGAAAATAATCTTCAGGTTTATTTTTTATTAATTCAAAAATATTAAAACTTACATTCAATACTTTATCAATACCATGATTTTGCGTAGTATTTGCAGGCATCACGGGTGCTTCGAACTGGAAATTGTTCTTCAACTGTTGCTTTGATGTTGCTTTCATTTGCTATTTTTATATTCAACTTAAGGCATAACAAATACTATGCCGAAAAGCATTTCAAGAAAATTCACTTTTGAATCTCAATTAATAAGAATGAATTAAATGAGTTATAACACCAACAAAATCTAAAGTATCGAAAAAGGCATCGGTAATTGGCAAATACTGTCCTGCTGGTGTTTCAATATATTCAATATCTTCAAATATGCGAAATCTTCTAATTGCTAGATTGTGATTAATCTGAACTAAAATGAATTTATTGTTTTCAGGTTTGCAATATGAATCAACTACTAACAAATCTCCATCTTTGATCCCTTCAAAATTCATTGCGTTGCCTACAACTTTCGCAAAAAAAGTAGAATTAGGATGCTGCACTAAAAATGAGTTCAGATCAATTTCTTCATCAATTTCTTCGCTTGTCGGTAAAGGTGGACCTGCCGACACACTCATAGTATAGATTGGTAATACGATTTCGCCATCTTGGATGACATCATTTGAAATGATTTCGATTCTTTGCATTTATCCCCCCAGATTGTAAACAAAGAAAAAAACAAATTACGAAAAAATAATATTATAACAAAATATTAATTAAATCTTTTTATATTATCAAATTTTATGGTTGATTTTTCAGCAAAAAACCCTGATGCCGGATAAGAGAAGCAGAACCAAAATACCCAAATGCACCTTTGATAGATGTAAGTTGAGGATTCATCTCGCTGAATGAAAAAACCTGTAAGGACCAAAGAAGAAAATTATCATCAGGGGCATAAACGCTCAATTCCTGTTGACCATACCACTTGAAAAAGTTCCACAAACCCGGTAGTTCAGATGCAGGTGCAAATCCCCAACTTGTTATATCCCTGAAATATCTATCTCTATCTCTATTCCAATTTTGCAAAATTCTTCTGTTCTTTTCATCAGTTGGAGGTAATAAATATTTACCATATTCAAGGGTATCTAATGCTTTAATTGAAAGAATATAGTATTTTATGGTATCAGTTTTAGTCCAGGAAATTTTGAAAGATGAAGGTAGACTTAGTGTATCTTTTGGATATTGAATTTCAACAGGAGGTTTTTCAATCCAATCAAATTTTGCGGGAGTGAAAGTTGTTCCTGAAATTTCAGTACCATCACTCAATTTAATTTTTAATTCATATTGAGTTTTTGACTTTACCAAATAAGTTGTATCCTGGTAATTGTAAGAAAGAGATTTTTCATCCCAATACAGAGTAAATTCCTGTCCTTCTCCTGATAATTTTACTTCAGCATTTTTATAATATGTGTTCTCAACATTAAATGAATCTGTCAGAGAAGCAGTCTGAAATATCTGAAAACCTTTAATTGGTTCATCAACTAGCAAGAGTGCCTGAACTACATAGGAAGGAGTATAATCAGTTGGAGCTGGATCTTCACAACTGATTAGAGTGAAAAATATGAAAATAAATAAATACTTTAACTTTATTGCATTACTATTCATGGTTTGCTCCGAATCTTATTTCATAAGATATTGAAGGGATAATTGGTAAGAGTCTAACGTCCTGTACTGTTGTAACATCATCAACAGTTCTATAAAATCTAAACCAAATATCTCTACGATTATATACATTGTAAATGTCAAAAGACAAGGTAGAGGGTAAACCGAAAGTGCTGAAATTATAATTTGCGTTGATATTCAGTTGATGACTAGGAGGCAATCTCAAACCATATAAATTTGAGTTGATTATTTTATTGCTTCCATATGATTGACCAGGGAGAAATATTCTCACTCTTGATGTAGCTCCTGTGTATGGTTGACCTGATTGGAATAGGAAACTAGCAGATAAATTCCAAGATTTATTCAAATAATAATTTCCAACTATCTTCAAATCATGTCTTCTGTCATATTTTGGATTGAATTTCTTTCCATTGTTTATTTCATCAAATTGGCTTATGATATACCCATAAGCATAACCTAACCAACCTGTAAAATTGCCGTATTTCTTTTGTAAGAAAATTTCAGCGCCGTATGTATAGCCTTTGCCTATATAAAATACGTCTGCCACTGAATTTTGCTGTAATGATGTTCTGTTAATTTCAGAAATACCATTCAATGTTTTATAGTAAATATCAAAATTCAGATCATATCCTTGGAATGGTTTAGTTTCCAAACTAGCAACGTAATGTACTGAAGAACCGATTACAATAGAACTGTCGGAGGGTAACCATGTATCAAAAAACGAAAAATTTGGATCAGATAATAATTTAAGATTCTGATGGTAAATTCCCCAGGCAAATTTCAAGGAAATATTCTCGAATAATTGATACCTCAAAGCAAGACGGGGATCTATTGTAATTGAATTTTTCAAATTCCAATAATCTGCACGTATTCCTGCTTGAATTGATGTCAAAGTATTAAGCTGATAATTGGTTTGTACAAATGAAGAATAATTCCAATCATTAATTCGTATCGTCTGATTACCAGCACTTGTAGAGGTAGAATCGACTTGTTCTTTACCCGAAAAATTTTGCTCGATAAAGAAATTTCTTTTTGTAATTTGGAAACCAAATTTAGATGTTATATCTTCATTCACAAACCATTCCAGATTCCCTTTGGCTGTGTAATCTAAGATTGAATTTTGATAGGTAGTGAAATAATCTGATTGTTCACCGGTGAATCCGCTCGCATATTGAGTTACACTTGCATTGAAATTACCAAGTAGCTCATTAGAAAAAATGTGAGTCCAATTTATTGCTCCTAACTGATTACCGATATCCATATTGAAATCAAGTCCTGATGAACCATATTCTAATCCGTCATGTGTAAGAAATGCAGAAAGTGTTAATTTATCATTCTTTGTAATATTATTGTTAAGTCTAAAATTCAAATCATAAAATCCAAAATCAGGAAGAGGAGCAGTCGGATCTTCATTGAGAAATTTCTTGATAATATCTAAATATGTTCTTCTGCCACCAATAAACCAACTTCCTTTTCCCAGAGGACCTTCCAGTGAAAATCTAGATGAAATTACACCAATAGATGCTTTACCATTAATATTATTTCTATTACCGTCTTTCTGTGTTATTTGAAGTACAGAAGAGAGTCTTCCGCCAAATTCTGCATTGAATCCTCCTTTAATCAATTCGACATCTTTTATTGCATCAGTATTGAAAGTAGAGAAAAATCCAAATAAATGAGTCGGATTGTAAACAGGTGAACCATCTAGCAGAATTAAGTTTTGATCTGGCGAACTACCCCTGACATATAACCCGCTGGAAATTTGAGAACTCGTTAGTATTCCAGGTAAATATTGCAGTGCACGAAAAACATCTCTTTCTCCACCTATTCTGATTTCTTTCAATTGTGATACGGGAACATCTACTTTGGAAATGGAAATATCTCTTTTTTCTACTTCTTTTTCAGCAATAATAAATATTTCTTCTCCTTGTACAGAAGATGATTCCAAAGAAATATCCCATCTTTTATCTTCATTTTGTTTAAGAGTGAATTCTTTTTCAAATTTGTTATAACCAAGATAAGTAATTATAATTTTGTAATTTCCGGCTGGAATATTTGCTATTGTGTAATAACCACTCTTATTTGTAATTGCCCCATAATTTGTTTTATTTATATAAACTGATGCTCCAATCAAAGTTTCACCGGTTGATTTATCACTTATAAATCCGCTTATTGAACAATTCGATTTGAATTCTGCAAACGTAGTATTATTATTTAATAAAATAATTAAAAGAGTAAGAAGTATATAAAAAGTAAATTTGATTTTCATAAAATATTAAACCTGCTCTAATTAAAGCATTGACATTTTTTTTCGTAAAAACCATTCAATACTGAAGAGTAATATAACGAATGTAAGCAATACCCAATGATTCCAATATTCAACATTATGCCTTGAGGTTTTTAAGACAGGTTTGAAATTTTCAAGTTTACTGATTTCATTTGGAAGTGTACTAATTTGCTCAGGAGTCAAATACATGCCATTTGAATTTAAGGATAAAGCAGAAAGTAACTTTTTATTTTGAGTTAAATTTATATATTCAAAATTGTCTAATCCAACTGAAAATAGTCCTTGTTCTTTTGCTATTGTATCTTTATTCACAATTGCCAATGCACTATATTTATAATTTCCGGATTGTAATGAAGGTAAAGCTGAAAAATAAATGCCATTTCCTATTCCAGGTAAATCAATTTCTTTTTCAAATTTACCGGATGTGATTTTAACTTTAATTTGTGCATTACTGATTGGGGTTATTGATTTATCCCAGACATTTGCTTTAAATTCAATTTGTTCACCGGAAAAGTAATGTTTTTTATTTGTTTTCACTACAAATTGATTATCAATATTAGATACAGATAACCATCTCAAAGTATTGTTGAAGAAAGCACTAAATAAATCAACTTGGTCTGTATTTCCTTTCACGATTTCTTTTGCATAACCTGTTAACTTCCATTTGTACAAATTGAAAGCTATAACAGCGGCAGACCTCAATCCATTCACTTCACGAATTAAGATCAAAGGTTCATTCATATTGATATTTTCAATTTTTGATGTAGCCAGAACTGTACTTTCAACTTTCGGACTAACAAAGGTTTCAGTTTTATTCACAGGTGCTAAATTTTCCCATATTTCCTCGAAATTCTGGATTCCTTCAATTCGCAGTAAAGGATTTTCGGGAATTTTATCAACTGGTTTCACCCATACTTCAAATTCTCGATTTGAACTGGAAATAACATCAAATGGTAAATAGGGTAATAATCTGTTTAGCTTTCGGTAATCAAGTGAATTTCCTGCAATAAACAAGATAGGCTTACCTTTTGCCATCTCTTCAGCAACTAAACTTACTACATTATCGGGTGTTGTTTTTCCGGGAAATCCAATGAGGACAAAAAGTTGCGTTTCATTAATTAGGTTATGAGTAGGAGTAACATAATACTCTGAATTACTTTTCTGAACAAAAAGATTTATTTGTGCATCCTTATCCTCAGATAAATACTGATTTATCAAAGATAAGTCCGGAGTGGGGGATGCAGCAAAAATTGAAATTACTTTTTTATTGGATAAAACTTTGATGAAAGTGTGATTCTCATTATTTTTGTCAGTAAACTCATCCCTTAGTGGATTTATTTGAACTGATATCTTATGTTCACCCTCTTTCTCAGGTTTATACATAAATTTTGCTGTATAATTCCTTTGCTCCTCGATTACTGTTAAAGTATCTGCAGAAACGAAACTTTCATTATCAAACAAGTTAAGAATGATTTTCTGATTTTTAAAACCGGTAGATGTAAATTGGGCAACTATTTCAATAGGTGTGTTCACAAATGTTATTTCATTTGAAATTATGGACTTTATAGCAATATCTTTTGGTGAGATTGTATCACCTATACCAATCGAAAAAATTGGAATTTCCTGATTTTCTGAATTGTAAAGTGGATTTGGTCCATCATTTATTGCACCGTCAGAAATCAAGATAATTGCTTGAGTATTTGTGTTAATGCCATCATTTCTTATTTTGTAAAGTGCTTTAGATAAATTTGTTGTCTGTCCATTGAAATTTATACTATCAAGTCTTAATTCAGGTAATTTTTCAATTGAATTGGCAAATCTATAATATTGAGAATTTTTATTAATTTCATTTTCCTTAATATCGTTTAAAATCCTTTGAACAATTTCTTTTCTGTTTACAGAAGCATCTTGCATCCCGTTAGAAATCGAATTGTCAATTAATACCGCCACACTTGGTTCCAGTACAATTGATGATGTTTTCAGCAATGAAGGTTGGAATATAATAAGTAGTAACAATATTAAAGCTAATGACCTTAATGAAATAAGAATTGATTTTCGTAATTGAGATACAGGAGGATTTGTATGATAATAACTATAAATAGAAAAAACAACTAATAAAATTGAAATTATTAAGAAAATCCAAAAATTGCCTGCTAATTCTAAAGTAGTTGTTTCCATATAGTTTTTGGAGTTTTGACGTAAAATTTTCGATTTTGTTTCAAAATTACACATTGAGTTATATATGTATTATTTGGAATAAAATTTGCTAGTTAAAAATTATTAAATAATATAAAGAAGATGAAATTACAAATTGCTATAGATATTTTCCTAAAAAAGCTAATTGAGGAAAAAAACTTTTCAAAAAAAACACAAGAAACATATTCTTATGCATTATCGGATTTTAAGAAATATTTTCATGAAACTTTCAATCTTGAACCAGAAATTGAACAGATTGATACTGATGATATAAGGCCATTTTTGGGATGGTTGCAGGATAAGGGATTTTCAAGAAATTCTATTAGATTGAAATCATCTACAATCAAAGCGTTTTTCAAGTATTTATACCGAAAAGAAATAATTGATAATAATCCTGCTGCGCCACTTGCTTCACCTAAGAAACAAAAAATATTACCAAGTTTTTTGACAGAACGTGAAATCGATAATTTGCTTATTTCTCAGGATGGCGATGAATTTGAACAAATCCGAAACAAATTCTTGATTCAAATAATTTACAGTAGTGGATTAAGAATTAGTGAAGCCTTGAATTTGCAATCTAAAGATATTTTGTTGAAAAATCACACTATAAAAGTTCTTGGAAAAGGTAATAAAGAGCGTATTGTTCCAATTGGAATGCAAGCATTGCAATTATATCAGAAATATATCCAAGTATCAAATTCGTTACGAAAAAGAAATTCTCTATTTATTTTCCTTGATAGTAAAGGTAAGCAATTAACATATTCCAAAGCTTATAAAATTGTGCATAATGCAATGAAGAGTGTTACTGAAACAAAGCAAAAATCACCTCATACTTTACGTCATACTTTTGCAACTCATTTGATTAATAACGGTGCAGATATTCGTTCGGTAGGGGAAATGCTTGGACACAGCTCATTGAGTTCCACACAAATTTATACACATTTGTCTATTGATAAATTAAAAGATATTTACAAAAATTCTCATCCAAAGGCCTGAATTATTTAATTTTGAATTTATTTTAATTTGAAATTTAATTAAGTTATGCAAAAAGTAAAGATTGCTGTTATTGGAGTTGGCCATTTAGGCAAAATCCATGCGAAATTATGGAAAAATGTTCCAAATGCTGATTTGATAGGTGTTTATGATATTAATCAAGAATCAGCGAATGCAATTGCAAAAGAATTAGATTGTACTGTGTTCAATTCAATTAATGAAATAGCTGAAAAATGCGATGCTGTAACAATTTCTTCTATTACTAAAACTCATTTTAAGATTGCCCAACAATTGATTGAAAAAGGAATTCACTGCTTTATAGAAAAACCTATCACAAGTACTTATTCTGAAAGTAAACTTTTATTGGAATCGGCCATTAAACATAAAGTCATAGTTCAGGTTGGACATGTGGAAAGATTCAATCCTGCTTTAATTCCATTAAAAGACATAGAACTAAAACCACTTTTCATAGAAGTGCACAGATTGAGCCAATTCAAACCAAGAGCAACTGATGTAAGTGTCATTCATGATTTGATGATCCACGATATCGACATAATCTTGTGGTTAGTTAATTCTAAAGTCAAGAAAATTGAAGCAAATGGCGTTGCTATTATCACAGATACGCCAGATTTGGCAAATGCTAGAATTACTTTTGAAAATGGAGCAATAGCCAATTTGACTGCATCAAGAATATCTGCTACTCCAATGCGTAAGTTAAGAGTATTCCAAAAAGATGCATATTTTTCAGTTGATTTCGGAAATCAATCTGTTGAAATTTTTAAACTTTTTGATGAAAAACCAGATCCCGAAAAATATCCATTAGCTGTTAACTTAGGTTCAATTTTGGAAATTGAAAATCCTAAAAATATTGCTTATCAAAAACCAGAAGTACCAAAATTAAATGCAATTTTGGAAGAGCAAAAATCCTTTGTTGAATCAATTTTGAATAACTTGCCAATAGCTGTAACTGCACAAGAAGCATCTGAAGCTGTGAGAATTGCAGAAATTATTCACAAAAAAGTTAGAAAGTATAATAAAACAATTTTGGAAAAATGAGGTTACTGAAAAAATATTCTTCTTCAATAATTTTTGTAGGTTTATTTTTAATTATTTATGCCTGGCATCCCTTCAAATTAGGGTATTATTCTGATGATTGGAATTATCTTGCAAATTTGAGATTCGAACATCACATTTCTCAAACTCCTTTTAATTTGGATATCCTTCAGCATTATCTTAATTGTTTTGGCAATAGGCCGTTTACTGCAATTTTCTGGTATATGGGATATTCACTTTTTAATGATTCAAATATTGGTGGATGGCAAATTTATGTATTGCTTATTGCTTTTTCAATGTTTTTCTCATTTAGATTATTCTATAAAAAATTCATTGAATTTATTGGCATTAAAACTAATACAATATTTGACAATATCCCTATATTATTTTTCATTGTTATTCCCTGGATAAGTGCTTTCACAAATTGGATTTCTGTTTCAATGAGTACTATGGCAGTCACATTCTTCCTTCTTTTTCTTTATTATTTATTTAAAGGATGGCTTGAAGGAAGAGAATACTTGCTCAAAACTTCAATTTTCCTGGTTTTAAGCTTATTTACTTATGAAAGTTTTTATTTTCAATGGATAATCTTTTTTTATATCGGCTGGATATTCAAGGATAAAATTCTTTCAGGAAAGAAAGCATTTAAATTGCCTTTAATAATTTATTCAATTATACAAATTTCAGCAATTGCTTGGAATAGATTTTCAGTTCCTTATTTCGATTATTTAGTTGTTAAAACATCAAATGCTTATTTACTTCCAACATTTCTAGCCAATGTAATTTCAATGCCTTATGCAGTTGCTGCTTCTTTTGTTGAACATTCTGTTTTTATAATACCATTGCTTTTGGTGATTTTCTTCTTCTCTTTTGGCAATGGCAAATGGAAATTGTTGTCTAATAAGATTCATATTCGAATTTTCATTAGCTTTGTATTTGGAATCTTAATTTCAATTGGCTTATATGCAATGGTGGGTTATTCAATTTGGGGATTAGGCGGGAGAAGTAGAACACTTATTGTCTTTACATTATATTTTTTGCTTTTTCTGGGTATCGTAATAAATCAAGTTCAAAAAAAATCATTAAACTGGTATAAACTATTGAGAATTTCCATGATTTCAATATTGCTGCTTTTCGGATGGAATAATGTGAGGAATGCGCTTGATTGGAATAAATCATGGAAAATGCAAAAAAAGACAATTACAGATTTCAATTATGATGTTATACAGAAAATTGAATCAGAGGATATAATCTTGGTGGATTTACCTTTCCGGGAAAGGTGGGTGTCAGTTTTTGATGCACAATGGGCAGTTAATGCACAATTAAATTACGGAAAATACATTCTAGACAGGAATTTCTCCTCGATAAATTCGAACCATTACAGATTGTTTGTGTTGGGAAAAAATATTATTCACCCTGTAAAAAATGAGCCGTTTCAGAATTATTGGGATGGTGAATATCTTTATCAATTTTATAAGGATGTTAATTCAAAGACAGGTTTTGATGCAGTATTTTATTCAAGAGAAATTAAATTTTCAGGAAATAAACTTTGGTTAATCAAAACTGATAATTCAATTAAAGAAATTACTGCAAATCAATTTATCAAATTAGAACCTCAGAAAAATTATGATTATTGGATAACAGAAATATACAGCAAATACATAAAGAAAAAGCCATAGGAAATAAATCCTATGGCTTCAAAGTTTTTATAAAATTCTACTAATGTTTTAACGAATTAACTTCGTCAACGTAAACTGTTTCCTTTTTCTTGAATAATGCAATAATAATTGCAAGTCCAACTGCACTTTCAGCAGCAGCTACAGCCATAACGAAAAATACGAAAATCTGACCAGCAGGATCAGCAAGATATCTGGAAAATGCTACAAAAGATAAATTAACTGAATTTAACATAATTTCAATCGACATGAAGATAATAATTGCGTTCCTGCGTAAAACTACACCCAAAGCGCCGATTGTAAATAATATACCTGATAAAATAATATAAAATTCTAATGGAATTGAATTCATTTTTTCCTCTTTGATTAATCAACTAATTTCTTTTTTGCCATTACAATAGCTCCGATAATTGCTGTCAGCAAGAGAATACCTACTAATTCAAATGCTACAAGATGATTCGTATAAAGAATTTGTCCTAAATTTTGAGGTGAAAACATTGAGGACACATCCGAAACTTTTGGTTGAGTTGGATTTGCTGCCGAAATTGTACTGGCAATTATAATCATTAATATTGCTGATAATAAAATCCCGAATGATTGTCTGGATTGGATTCTCAGCTTTACTTTGTCTTCATGACTTAAATTAAGCAACATTAGTACAAAGATTACTAAGACCATAATTGCGCCTGCATATACAAGAATTTGGAGTACTGCAATAAATTGTGATTGCAAAGTTAGGTAAATACCTGCCAATGCAAAGAAATGTACTATCAAGGCCATTGCCGAATATATAGGGTGCCTGTTGGCGATGGTAACAATTGCACTGCTAATTGCGAGTATTCCAAGTATCAAATAAGTTATTAATTCAATATTCACGATTATTTTTGATTTTAATTAATTAGCAAAATTAAACAAAAAAAATGTATTATCTCAAATTTTTGCCATTGAATATTCAAAAAAAAATGATAATTTCAAAAATATTTTATTTACAAAGTTGTTTATCAATATTATTTAATAAATAAATAGGATATTCAATGAAAAAAATCTTTGCATTATTGCTAACAGTTACTTTTGTTATTGCTTTGACCTCTTGTTCCGATGACTCGACTAATCCGTCCAATCCAAATTATTTTCCACTTCAAGCTGGTAATTATTGGGTTTATGACTACTATACATTAGATTCTAACAATACACGGGAGCCATCTTCTCATCTTACTGATTCGGCCTATATCAGCGGTACTCTGTCGGAATCAGTTTTAAATTTAGGCACAGTAACTACTTTTTCAACTACTCATGCTTATTCGGATAATTCCAGTGGTGTTTTCAAAAATTATGCAACTTCGGATGCAGTTTACCAATTTATGGATAAACTTCCCGGAATGGGTACTGATTTATTCGGGATGAATCTTTCCGAAGTTATTTCAGTTGATTGGGTGAAATATATTGACCTTAAGAATTCATCATGGGTGATTGCTCCTGCCGATACTATTGAAATACCGGAAATTTCACTTTCGGGTGCAAGATTATCCTTGAAAATTATTTTCAATATTACCGGTTCAAAAGGTTCCTCCAAATCATTCACTATCGACTCTAAATCAGTTTCTGCACAGGATTATGTATTATCAATCAATATTTCCGGTGAAGCAAAATCATTAGATTTTCCAATTTTGCCTGCAATTCCTATTGCTTCATTTAGTGTACCGACACATTATTATTTAGCTGATGGTATTGGTCTTGTTTCGACAAAAACTGAAAGTACCAAAGTAAAAATTTCGACTTATTTCGAGCAAACAATGCCTGGAAGCGAAAGAATTTTAGTAAGATATAATGTTCAAAATTAAAATATAAACTTTCGTGTAATTTATTAGAAAAGGGGCGTCAGCCCCTTTTTCTTATCTCTCAATTATCACATTCTTCACTTCTGCAGGAAGTAGTGTTTGGTTGTTTCCATTAAATTAATGAATTATCGGGTGATTAATTCACTAATTTGGTAGAAAATTGTATCATATCCATCATGATAATAATTAATTCCAAGTGCTTCATCTAATCTTGCCCCTTGACTCCCCCAATTATAGCCGAGTACGTATGGGCGTGCACTTCGGTATATTAGTGTGTCGTATCTACCAACAGTAGAGGAAAAATAACTGAATTTTGGAGGATTAATCACATCTTGTGCATTAATTATTATTAAATTGCAAAATGCAATGATAATTAAAATAATTATTTTCTTCATAACTACCTCATTATGATTACACTATATGTAATTTTGAATTCTTGACCTGAAATTTTTAAGAAATATTTCCCATTTGGTAGTTCATTTACATTGAAGGTTTTTGAAATTAAACCTGCTTGAGTATTTTCAACGAGTAAAATTTTAATTAACTGTCCTGCTTCATTGAAAATACTATAGTTTAATGTATTTGCGGTTTTAAGTTCAAATATTAAATTTATTGTATTATCAGTTGGATTAGGATAAATTATTTTTTCCGGTTTAGAAGGTTCTTTCACAGAAACACCATCAAAATGTGATAAAAGTAACATTATCCAACTTCCAGTTGAAAATACAATATTATCTCCCTTATGACTAACAGAAATAACATTATATGAACCTTTGGGATATTCGTAGTGCATTTTTTTCTGAATTATATCCCAAATTTGCAAGCCAAATTCTGCATTATTACTAGCTGTCACCAAATACTTATCATCAGGAGAAAATTCGTAACCGGTCAAACTTGAGGGATTTACAGGTATTTGCCAAAGTAATTTCTTTGTGTTAAAATCGTAAATTTCAATGCCCTTGTCCTGATAAACTTTTTTTGCCATATATTTGCAAGTATTTGATATCCTAAATGTAGTTGCATTTTCAAAGTAATTAACGCTGTCCAAAGTTATAATATCATAAACTCCAAAATAACCAATATGAATTGGATTTTTAGGGTCATTAGGATTATAATAACTTTTAGCAAATTGACCTATAAATCTTTGATTACTGCAATCAAATTTTATCATTCCTATTCCGATTGTACTTAAGTTTGTTTCATTTGGCCAGATTTTTGTTTTTAAGATTCTCTTTGTTTGCAAATCCCAAGACCTAATACCGTTTGTAATAGTGCCAACGACAAATCTCTCATCTTTTGAAATATCGATATTTCCTATTTTCACACCGTCATATTCCAGGGAATCAATAACTTTGAAAGTTTTGGTATCATATATTTCAATAACATTATTTTCAGTATTTACTCTTAGAAAATTCAAATCATTGTTGTAGAAATATACTGCGTTTAGACTTCCTACTCTACCTAATTCATTTCCGTTTTTCGCATCAAAGAATACACCTCCACCAACAATTAATGAATCAGTGTTTGAGAATTTTAAATTCCAAAGATTGGCTTGATTGGTTTCTTTAGTCCAGACTGTGTCCTTCCACCATTGTGAGTATGCATTTTGCCCTTGGCAAAGCAAAGAAAACAAGAAAATAGCGAGCCAGAGCCCGTGTCGCCATTTGAAAGTTTTTGCTTTCATATTAATTCCTCCTTTTAGACGTAGCATGCTACGTCTCTACGTTTCAGACGCAAAGCATTGCGTCTCTACGTTGTTTATTTTTCGCAAAATTGCGAGAGAATTTATTTCATAATTTTTCTATTATGTGGATTTTATCAATTATATAAACAATAAAATTAAGCAAAAATTACAAAATATATAAAAATAATTTAATTTAATCATTATTTTTAAGGATTTAATTACTAGATTTGAAGTTTAAAGTGAAACAAAAAGGGGCATTCGCCCCTTTTTATTACATGTTAAAAACTGTTCGAAAATCTCTAATCAAAATTATAAAAAGTAGATTCAGGTTTATCCAAATCATAAAATAGGGAAGTGATTTCATCAACGGATTTAACGCCGATATTCCCTTTACCATGGATTCTAACAGAAACAGAATTGCTATCAACTTCTTTTTGTCCAATAATCAAAGAGATAGGAACTTTTTGTTGTTCAGATTCAGCAATTTTCCTGTTAATTTTTTCACTTCTGGCATCAACTTCTGTTCTGAAACCCTTAGCTTTAAAATCTTTCGATAATTTATCGGCAAATTCAATTTGTGCATCTGAAATAGGTAATATCATTGCTTGAGTTGGTGCTAACCAGAATGGGAAATTACCTGCAAAATGCTCAATCAAAATTGACATGAATCTTTCCATTGAACCAAAAGGTGCTCTATGAATAATCACAGGACGATGTTTCTGGTTATCTGAACCAGTATATTCCAAACCAAATCTTTCGGGCATAACGTAATCGACCTGCACTGTACCTAATTGCCATTTTCTTCCAATTGCATCACGTACGATAAAGTCAATCTTAGGTCCATAGAATGATGCTTCGCCCAATCCGATGTGATATTTTAGTTCCATTTCATCAGCAACTTCTTTTAGTTCTCTTTCGGACTGTTCCCACATTTCATCAGTTCCGGCATATTTATCCGGCTTATCATCTCTGAATGAAAGGCGAGTAGTCACTTCCATCCCAAATGTTGTGAACACTAATTGAGTGAGTTCCACGGCATTTCTTATTTCATCTTTTAATTGGTCATGAGTACAGTAAATATGTGCATCATCCTGAGTAAAACCTCTCACACGAGTAAGACCGTTGAGTTCACCGGATTGTTCATAACGATAAACAGTACCAAATTCAGCTAAACGCAATGGTAAATCACGGTAGGAGCGAGGCTTTGAACTGTAAATTTGATGGTGATGAGGGCAATTCATTGGTTTGAGCAAATATTCTTCATCTTCAACTTTGATTGGAGCAAATTGTGAATCAGAATAATATGGATAATGACCTGATGTTTTGTATAAATTTAAGTTACCAATATGCGGAGTAATTACTTCCACATATCCACGTTTTACTAATTCATCTTTAATGAAGCTTTCCAGCTTTCTTCTTATGAAAGCACCTTTTGGAAGCCAAACCGGCAAACCTGCACCAACATTTGGTGTAATCATGAAAAGTTCCAGTTCTTTGCCCAATTTCCTATGGTCACGCTTTTCGGCTTCTTCTTTCATAATCAAGTAATCATCGAGCATTTGCTTTTTAGGGAAAGTAACTCCATAAATACGAGTAAGCATTTGTCTTTCGGAATCGCCTTTCCAATAGGCTGCAGAAATATTGAGCAACTTAATAGCTTTAATTACTGAAGTAGAGGGAACGTGAGTTCCACGGCATAAATCAGTGAAAGTACCTTGTTTATAAAGAGTAATTTCATCATCTTTCAGCCCTTCCAATAATTCAATTTTATAAGGATCACCATCTTCTTTAAAGAATTCAACTGCATCCTTCCAATCAATTTCAACACGTTGGAAAGTATTTCCTTGCTGAGCCAATTCAAGCATCTTCGCTTCAATTCTTGGCAAATCTTCATTTGTTAGTTTTACTCCTTCAGGAAGATCCATATCATAATAAAAACCATTTTCAATTGCAGGACCTACGCCAAATTTTGTGCCCGGATAAAGTAATTCTACAGCTTCTGCCATTAAGTGTGCAGAAGAATGCCAAAAAATCTCTTTACCTGCTTCTTCTTCAAAAGTAACAATTCGTATTTTAGCATCATTTTTAATTGGACGAGAAAGGTCGTATCTAACCTCATCTACGAAAATTCCAAGAGCTTCTTTTGCTAATCTGTTAGAAATTGATTTTGCAATCTCAAAACCTGTTGAATTTTGAGCGAATTCTCTTTGAGAACCGTCTGGGAATGTTAATATCATACTTTTATTTTGTATTTAGTTTAAGTTATTTTCTATTTTGTATTTAGTTTAAGTTATTTTCAAATTAATGTAATTTCAAAATTAAATAATTATAATGAAATTTCCTACAATAAAAGACGAAATGCATTTTGTATAATTGATTTAAGTTAGAACTTGTTGAATAATTTAGGATTTATACTTATACTGAAACTTCAGGAAATTAGAAATAATTAAGTAAGATTTGCGTTTTTATAACCTGAAAATTTAACGAGTTAAATGAAATTAATAATTTATTTTATCATTGCTTTACAAATACCATTTAGTTTATTTGCCCAACACAATAAGAATTTAATAAAAGTTGATGTGAATAAGAATCAAAAGCATAGGATGAATTTTTCCAGTAAAACCTTTGATTTCGAAGAAGCATTGAAGGTTCCTGAGAAAATAACTTATATGAATTTGAAAAACAGGAATTTGGACTATGTGGATAGAAGAATTGGTGAATTCCAAAACCTTGAAGTGCTTGATTTAAGTAATAATAATTTGAAATCGCTTCCAGATGAAATTTATCTGTTAAAAAAACTTAAAACAATTAAATTAAATAAAAATAAATTTATTGAATTTCCTGCCAGACTTTTTGCATTTGAAACACTTGAAAATTTAGATGTCTCAAATAATTCTCTTAAGAATCCTATACTGAACTTTACTTCTAAAACAAATTTAAAGGAACTTTCACTCAGCGGGAATGCAATTGATACTTTGATTATTCAAGGAAAAAATAATTCTTTAATGGAATTGGATTTATCTTATTGTTTAATTAAAAATATACCTTCATCAATTTCTAATTTATCGAAATTAAAAAAACTGAACTTCGAAAAAAATAATATTTCAAATTTTTCAGGTGTACTTTCATCAATGGATAATTTGGAATATGTAAATCTATCCAATAATAATCTGACTTTCTTCCCTGAAGATTTATTAAATAATAAGTCTATTTCCAACTTAGATTTATCGAAAAATTCAATCACTCATATAAATTTGTCAGGTAAAATAAAAACTAATCTCACTTTTTTAGATTTATCACATAATAATCTACAAAAATTTATTTCTTCTAATGAATTTGCAAAATTAAAAACATTGTTATTATCAAATCAAAATTCGGATATTTTCAGTGTTGATTTATCAAATTTTAATTACCTGAAAAATTTAAATTTGAGTTATAATAAATTAGGTGAAGTCAAAAATATTGAAAAATTAGATTTGGAATCACTAGAGATGTCCAGAACAGGACTTACCGGCTTTCCTCCATATCTGGAAAAGTTCTCCAATTTAATAAATGTAAACTTTTCCGACAATTCAATCACGTCTATTCCGGATTTTATTGGTAATCTGAAAAGTCTGAAAAAATTAATTATAAACAAAAATAAAATAACCTCAATTAGTGATAAAATTGGCAATTTATCTAACCTTCTTGTATTAAACCTTGAATCAAATGAACTCACTTATTTGCCTGCTACAGTTGTTAATTGCAAACAATTAAGAGTACTGGTCTTACGCAATAATTCATTCTCGGACTCTGAAAAAGAAAAAATCATAAATCAATTAAATAGGATTAGAATTTCCTTCTAAATAATTATCCAAAGATTTTACTGAAAATATCATTCAAATTTGTTACAAATTCATAACGGGTATGAGTTTTTTTCTTGAATTTTCCTTTTGATACTTCCGGTAAAATAATATTTGTAAAGCCTAATTTTATTGCTTCGTTTATTCTTTGTTCGATAAATGGAACATTTCGGACCTCTCCAGTTAGACCAATTTCTCCAATAATGACAGTTTTGTCGGGAATGGAAATTTCGGAATTTGAAGAAATTAAAGCGCAGGCAATTGCTAAATCGAGCGAAGTGTCATCAATTCTGAATCCACCTGCGATATTCACGAACACATCCTTATTGCTAAAGCTTATTCCTATCCGTTTTTCCAAAACAGCGAGTATCAATTGCAGCCTTTTGATGTCGAAGCCATTTGTAGTGCGCTGAGGGTAAGAAAATCCTGTTGAGGTTACCAAAGCTTGAGATTCAATAATAATTGGTCTGGAGCCTTCTATTACTGCGGAAATAGCAACTCCGGGTGTATTGGTCACTTCTGCGAGAAATAATTCAGATGGATTACTCACTTCACGCAAACCGGAATCTACCATTTCAAAAATTCCAATTTCATTTGTTGAGCCAAATCTATTTTTGAGTGTACGGAGTATTCGATAACTATAATTTTTTTCTCCTTCGAATTGCAAAACGACGTCCACCATATGTTCCAACACTTTTGGTCCTGCTATAAATCCTTCCTTTGTAACATGACCAATAAGAAAAACTGACGTATTGGTTCTTTTGGCAAATTCTGTCAATTTAATGGCACATTCTCTAATTTGGGTCAAACTGCCGGGAATTCCGTCAATATCTGATGAATATACTGACTGAATGGAATCAATTATTGCGAAATCGTAGTTATTGTTTTCGAGTGTTGCAAGTATTGTTTCAAGATTGGTTTCGGGAAGTATTTGCAAATCTTCTTGATTTTGGAATACCCGTTTAAATCTCAATGCAATTTGCTGTTTGCTTTCCTCACCTGAAACATAGAGGCAATCACCTGGTTTAGTTTTGCCGCTCACTTGAAGCAATAATGTAGATTTACCGATTCCCGGGTCACCTCCAATTAGTACAACAGAGCCGGGAACTAATCCACCGCCTAAAACTCTATCGAATTCATTTATACCAATAGTTATTCTTTGAGTAGTTAAATTTTTAACCTCAGAAATTAATATGGGTGTTTCTGCTTTTGCTCTGCTTGATTTTTTAGTTGAAGACTTGGTTTCTTCCTCTAAAAATGAATTCCATGACTCACAAGAAGGGCATCGTCCTTGCCATCGTGCTGAGCGATAACCACAATTACCGCAAACGTAAAATATCTTACTTTTCATACTCTACCTCGTTACAATGAATTTGCTGGAATATTCTTTTCCGCTCGAAACTATTTTGATTAAGTAGTTACCTGAAGGCAAGACAAGAGGAATGGATACTTCGTTGTTTACTGGAGTTATTTCTGACATTGTAAATAATTTTTTTCCAAGTATATCAATAACAAATAATTCATCAATAAATTCAATATTCTCTAACTTTATGTTGATTGAATTATTATAATAACTAATTTGGTTGAAACCATTTGCGCTTGCAGGTTTATTTACTGAAATAATCGAATCCCATCGGTTCGAAAGTAATACCATTTTGCTGCCTAAGCTTGGTTCGTATCCTATTGTAAAAATTTGTTTTTCTTTATTAATTCTAAAGAATGAACCAAACTTATGAAATTGATACAGCGTATCGAAAGAATCAAGAGAAATTACATTAGACTGCTTATCTTTTGAATTTGTAAAAGAATAAACTAAAATAGTTTGGTTATCAAGAGAAAAAGTAAATGCACTTGTATTTTCGTATCTTTTTAAAAGGAATTCTGAATTCTTTTCTAAAATATTTAAGGTTCTATTATCACCAATACAACCTATGAACAAATTATCATTTGATATTTGAATATCTTGAAAACCACCTACCTTGACTTCCCCAAAATCCTTGATTTTCGTTAGTGTTTCTGCATCCCAAAGCTCCATGGTGTGAATAAAATCACCTGG
>Ga0154569_184_pt3 | contig 32837 bp, 25 predicted proteins | sample RifGroF2_FD_115998 | JGI IMG/M metagenome (GOLD analysis project Ga0154569, IMG submission 115998) | Ignavibacteria bacterium GWF2_33_9
CATTCCGGTTTTAATTGCAAACATTGTAAGGGTAATATCTGCAATGAAGGCATCTTCGTGTGCTAATCCTGTTAATGAATTCAATCCGCTGGGAATGTCAATTGCTATTTTCAAAGCATCAAGTTCATTGACCTTTTTTAATATCGGTACTACCAATCCTTGCAGATATTCGCTTCCGCCCACCCCAATAAGACTATCTATAATTAAATCTGCATTAAAATTAAACTGTTCAATATCATTATCATCTTTCAGATGATGAATATCCAATCCAATTTTTTCCAGGATTAAGAAATTGCTTAAAGTTTCTGGAGACATTTTTTCTTTTGCACCAATCCAAGCAACCCTCACATGGTATAAATTACTTAGATGTCTTGCAGCTGCGAATCCGTCTCCTCCATTATTGCCACTTCCACAAATCAACAAAATTTCCGGATTTTCGATTTCGGAATCCAACAAGATTTCATCAATGATATCAGATACTGACCGAGCAGCATTTTCCATTAATATTTCACCTTTGATTCCATATTGATTAATTGCAATACTATCTGCATTTCTGATTTCTTCCGGAGTTAAGATGTATTTCATATTTATACCGAATTTTAAAAAAAATAATATTCGCAAAATTAAAAATAATTGTTAATTTATATTAAAATTAATGAATTTTAAACAAAATTCCTTTCAAATCGTAAATTATATTGATGTTTGATAAAAATGAAATATTAGAGATTTTTCAATCGAAAAAATTCATTCTATATTCTTCTATAAGCGTTTTAACTGTGAAATTGCTTGGCGATTTCCTTTTATCATACTTCTTCGGGACTGTTAGTTTCGAGGATAATTTATTATGGAAACTTGTTACCACAGCACTTCTGGGAGTTTTCGGTTTCTCATATCTCAATGAAATTCTAAAGAACAGATTAGTAAAATACAAAAACAAGTTTTTACAGAAGTATCCTGATGATTTACTGAAACTCACAATATATTACTTTATTGGAATAGTCCTTTCATATTTTATCAGCAATATGGAACATTTACTAAAGTCTAGTGAATATCCATTTTTTAATTTAATTCAAGTTTTTGGCTGGTATTATGTTTTAGGTGCTTTTTGGGTAATTACTTTTTTCATTAAATGGGTTGATGATTTAAAAAACAAGAGGACAAAAAGTTTTAAGATAATTTTTCTTTCTGTATTTATAATTATCGGACTCAATGTATTTGTAGTAAATGTGCTGAATTATTATCTTGATTTTTCCATAATGAAAGATGTTTTTGACGTATTTATCATTTTGGGATTTATAGTAGTTGGTTTTTCTGCATTCATTCTTCCTTTTGATAAAAACTGGATGTTGATATATAACACTGAGCAGAAGCATAAAATTCAATTATGGTCTTTCTTGTTTACCATAACTGTATTTACAACTTACATCTTATTGTCAAATAATTCCGGAGCCAAAAATTCCATAGATTGGATTTTTCCAAATGTTTCTCATTTAATAGTATATCCCACATTTGTTCTTACTCTTTTTACATTAAGAGTATTTTTTGTAAGTTTTAGTAGAAATAAACAAAAATATTTGGATTTTCAGAGAGAAAAATTCGATTTCCTTTCCAAAATCAACAATTTGATTTCAGAATCAATAAATTCAGAAAAATCAATGATTATCCGTGATGCAATGGAAATCATCATCCCCACTTTTCATATTAATTATGCATGGGTAGAAAATTATAATACTTCTTTTGCAATTACTTTTGAATACAATATGAATGAGAAATTTATCCATGATATAAGAACTGATGATTCATTCCGTGATAAGGTATTTGAATTAAATAGAATTGCATATTTTGCTTCAGACAATGAATTATTAGAGTATTTTACTACTCAAAAATTCAGTGGTTCATTGATTGTTATTCCTGTGTTCGAAAGGAAGAATAGAGTAAGTACTATATTCCTTGGTAAAATGATGGATTTCGGATTCAAGAATGATGAATTTGAAATGCTGAATACTTTTTCTACGAATTACAGATTAGCTTTGGAAAATTCGATATTAGTGAAAGATTCATTGCAAAAGCAAAGATATGAATTTGAATTGCAAATAGCAAAAGGGATTCAAAACATAATAATTCCGCAGCAAATAGCAGATATTCCTAATTACTCTATTGCAGGTATATCTATTCCTGCTCATGAATTGGGAGGTGATTATTATGACCTTGTTTATTTGAAAGGTGATCGACCAACCTTATTGATTGCAGATGTTTCAGGGAAAAGTATCAATGCTGCTCTCTACCTTTCTCAATTGAAGGGTATTGTGATGTCAATAAGTAAATACGTGGAAACTCCTTTGGAATTTGTGAAAGAATTGAATAATCTTTTGCATCTTTATACAGAAAAGCATATTTTTATTACCTTATCTGCAATAACTTTAGAAAACAACAAAGGTTTGATCAAATACGTAAGAGCAGGGCATTCCCCGTTATTAGTGAAAAACAAAAATGAAATTAATGAATATACTCCACAGGGAATTGCTTTGGGTGTGACTTCCAAAGCATTATTCGACCGAAATTGCTGCGAGGTAGAAATTCAATTGCAAAAAGGAGATATATGCTTTACTTTCACAGACGGCTTTGATGAATTAAGAAATGCAAATAATCTGGAATTCGGCAAAGAGAAAATATGTAACTTATTATTGAACTCTGAACCGAAAAAGGCACAGGATTTGATAGATGTTTCCATGGCAGAAATCGTAAAATTTGTTAATGGAAATATGTTTCATGATGATTTAACTTTACTCTCATTAATTTATACTGGAGAAAATGAGTAAATGGACAATATTCAAATAAAATTTAAGATTGAAAATCTTTCTGAAGAAAACGTGCATACTTTGTCTCTTGCGGGATACTTAGATGCCCATACTGCTCCGGATCTGGAAACTGCAATTCAGGAGGCTATTACTTCTGGAAATCATAATATACTGATTGATTTCGAGAAATTAGACTATATTAGCAGTGCAGGATTTGGAGTGTTTATGGAATTTATCGAAGATATTCGTTCAAAAGGCGGAGATATGAAAATGACTGGTATGAATTCCAAAATCAAAGGACTGTTCGATTTGTTGGGCTTCAATTTACTATTTGATATTAACGATGATAAAAATACTTTACTGAATAAATTTAAGAATGATTGATCAAGAAAATATAGAACCTGAAAAAATATGCATCAATGCAATTACGGATGAATTAGCAAAAGTTCGTGAATTAGTTGAAATGCATATTCAGGAAATGGGTTTTTCTGAGGAAAAGCAGTTTTCCATTAAATTAGTCATTGATGAAATTTGCTCCAATATCATCAAACATTCTTATACAACTGTACAAAAGCCTGAAGATGATTATCTCAAAATCTGTATAGAAATTCAAAAAGAAGTTAATAAACTTATTGTAAAAATATTTGATCAGGGCCCTCCTTTCAATCCTGTGGAATATCACTCGCAGGAATTGTCAGAAAAAATCAAACATCCCCATAAAGGTGGATTGGGTATCACTCTTGTCAAGTTACTCTCCGATAATCTTTCTTATTCTCGTCTGGATTCAGATCCACAGTCAAATTTACTGGAAATTACTTTTTTCAAAAATTAATTTTATTGCATTCACTACCAGCCATGTAATTAATTATCACGCTTTTCGTATATATTATACAATATATTGAACATTTTAGTTAATTTTGAAATTAAACTGAATTGCATTTATGAAAGGAATGATAATTGGCATTAGTGTTATTTTGGGAATAATCATTGGGATTTTTCCATCATTAACCAAACCCAAACCAAATTGGTGGAAAGCAATGGTATCGGTGCTTTTCATTATAAATCTAATAATGATAATAACACCTGATTTAGTGTCAAATCTGAATTATGTGAATTATCTTGCAGTGAATGATATTGAAGAACAAGTGCTGATTGACCCTTCAGAAGGAACAATCACACAGAATGAAGATTCATATAGTATCACTCCATTAAAATATCCTGTTTTGAAAAGTCAGGAAAATTCTAAGATTGAAGGTAAATTGCTGAAAATAAAGTATAATGGAAAATTGCAGGCTTTTGAAATAATGGGCTTAGAAAATCCTTCGATTATTCCGTTGCAATATCCAATGATTGTGGAATTGAAGGAAAGAATTAAAATCATGGTATTGCACGTACCTGTCGCCTGGACTGCAGTTTTGGCTTACTTATTTTCAATGATCTTTTCAGTAATGTATCTGAAAAAACGTGAATATAAATATGATATTTATGCAAATTCGGCTGCAGGAGTAGGCGTGATTCTAACCATACTTGCAACTGTTACAGGTATGATATGGGCAAAATTCAATTGGGGTAGTTATTGGAATTGGGATCCTCGTGAGACATCCATTTTCGTACTTTTGCTAATTTATTTTGCATATTTCGGATTGAGACAATCAATAGAAAATCCTGATACTCGCTCCAGACTTTCGGCTGTATATTCAATAATCGCATTCGTTACAGTTCCATTTTTCATCTTTATATTGCCGAGAATTTCAAGTGGATTGCATCCTGGAGCAAGCGGAGAAAACACTGCAGGACCGGTTTTGGGTGGAGGTACAGAAATGTTGAATCCTAATCTAGGATTAACATTCGGTTTTTCAATGTTTTGCTTTTCACTGCTCTTTTTCTGGATGTTCAATCTGAAAGTGAGAACTGAAATTTTGGATAACAAGTAATTATTTTTGAAAATAAATAAATAAATAAATAAATATGACATTCTTAGAACAAAACACACTATACATAGTCCTTATCATCTCTTTGATGATTTGGTTAGGAATAGTTTTTTATCTTTACAGAATTGACAGTAAAGTTTCCAAACTCGAAAAACTATTCAATGAATCAAATATTGATGAAGTTGATGAATAATCATTTGCTTTTGCAATGATTTAATGTGTTAATTCTCTCAATTTATTTTTCGGAAATTACTTAATTTTGAAGATTGTATTTTTTACAATCCAAGTATAATTATTAAAATTGAACAATAACTAAAAAAGAGGATATAAAATGAAATTAAAATATATCATAATCGGAGTGATTGCCATTGGCTTCCTTGGCCTGGCATACTATTCATTCGATTCGAATAAAATTGATTATTCCGATTTTGAATCCGCCAGAGAATCACTGAAAACTGTTCAGGTAATTGGTAAAGTGGATAAAACACAGAATGTATCTTACGATTCTGACGACAATGTGCTGACTTTCGCACTTATTGATGAATTGAACACAACTGAGATGATTACATTCAACGGACCAAAGCCAAACAATTTTGATATGGCACCAATGGTTGTAGTTAAAGGTAGATACGAAGAAGGGAAATTTATTGCAAAAGACATTATGACAAAATGCCCTTCAAAATACGAAGGAGATGGTAATGATGTCAAGAAAAACAATGGAGAAATTTAATGATTGGTGAAATAACTGTTTGGTTGAGTTTTGCTCTTTCTGTCTTATTCACAATCCTCTTTTTTGCTGCAGATAAAAAAGGAGGAAGATTGAGTGAATTTACTCGCATTTTTTATTATACAATGCCGGGCGTTTTATTGATTGCTTCGATATACTTAATGTATAATATTCTGACTCATAATTACACATTCACATATATTTGGTCCTATTCAAATAATTACTTACCTACTCATATTTTGTTAACCTCATTTTTCTCGGGACAGGAAGGTTCATTTCTGCTCTGGGCATTGCTGGTAGCATTTTTCTCATTATTTGTGAGAAGATTTGCAAGAAAATATGGATATGAAAATTTAGTGATGGCATTTTTCAGTTTAACATTAGTTTTTATAACATTTATGCTTATTCTGAAAAGTCCGTTTACCAAAATTTGGGAGAGTTTTCCAGATCAGGTAAGCGCCGGATATATGCCTCCTGACGGAAGAGGTTTGAATCCTATTTTAGAGAATTTCTGGAATATGATACATCCTCCGATTTTATTCATTGGCTATGCTGCAATGTCAGTTCCATTTGTATTTGCAATTGCGGGTTTAATCAAAAAAGATTATCAGAATTGGATTAAAATATCGGCTCCTTGGACTTTATTTGCAACCGGAATTTTAGGTCTAGGAATTATGCTTGGTGGATTTTGGTCGTACGAAACACTTGGTTGGGGAGGTTTCTGGGGTTGGGATCCAGTAGAAAATGCTTCACTTATGCCATGGTTAATTGCTGCAGCTCTTGTGCATTCAATGCTTGTGCAGAAGAAATCAGGTACATTAGTGAAAACTAATTTTGCTCTCGCAATGCTCACTTTCATTTTTGTACTGCTATCTACTTTCCTCACTAGAAGCGGTATTCTTGGCGATATGTCAGTTCATTCATTTGGAGAACCGGGCAAACTAGCATATAATGTTTTACTCGGATTCTTACTTGTATTTTTATTCTTGAGTATAATCTTATTAATTGTACGAACCAAGGATATTAATTCCAAAATGGATAAATCTGAAATGAACTTTAGTTCAAGAGAATTTTCGCTTTCACTTGGTATGATTGCTCTCACTCTAACAACGTTCATTGTTTTTATCGGAACAACTTTACCAATTACATCAGAAATATTTTCTTCATCCAAATCATCAGTAGATATTTCATTTTATGATAAATGGAATTTGCCAATAGCAGCATTTATTATGATTTTGAATGGATTGGCTTTCTATCAGAAATGGAAAAAATCAGATTGGTCAGAAATCATGAAGAAATTGATTTTGCCAATGATTATTGCACTGGCAGTTACAATTCTCATAATAATACTCAAAATTGATAGATTTAGCTTAGCAGTTCTTGCTTTCACTGCAGTTTTCTCTCTTGTAGTTAATTTGCAGATGATTTTCAGAACAGTTGGTAAGTCATGGAAGAAAATTGGCAGCATGCTTTCGCATATTGGTATTGCCATGCTACTGCTGGGAGTTATATTTAGTGGTGCTTATTCCGAGAAACATACTTATTCCCTGAAAGAGGGAGACTCTACAAAAGCATTTGGTTATAATGTCACTTATAAAGGGAAACACCAAATTGAAAAAGAATTGAAAGACCGTGAAAAATTCTTGCATATCCTCAATTTTGAAAAAGAGGGGAACAATGTAGAAGTTGGGTCCATTCTTTACTGGAGTGATTTTAACGATAGATCGCAGGTGTTCCTTGAACCCGGGATAAAAACCGGTTTGACACAGGATATTTACGTGTCTCCTGTTTCTTTCGATACAAAAGTGGATATTCCTGAAATAAAATTATTCAAAGGTATGCCGGAAAATATTCCACAGGACAAAGATGTAACAGTTACCTTGAATTCATATGACATGTCCAATGGTGAAAAAAGTCCTGAAGGTGAAATTCTATTTGGCTCTATTATTCAATTTAATACACCAAAATATAAATATACTGATACAATCTATACCTGGTTAAATATGGCAACATTTGTCGGTATTCCAATTTGGTATGGAATAGATTCAACCGATTATGAAATTGGTTTCAGCGGAATTGAAAATTCAATGCAAAGTCAAGGTGAAAATAAAGCTATAATGTTGATTAGACAAAAAGGTAGTGAAGAACCTGCAACTTATGATATTTTTACTTTCCAAATTGAATTGAAACCATATATGTATTTAGTGTGGATAGGATCAATCTTTATAGTGTTCGGATTATTCCTTGCAGTAACAAGATATCCTGGTAAAACTGAATTAAGTCAATAATTTTGATTTGAAATTATAAAAAATGGCAGCTTAATTAGGCTGCCATTTTTTTTTGATTAGGTTATTTATTAATTCAAACCACGTTTTTCTAGTAATGGTTTAATGCTTGGTTCTTGACCTCTGAAACGAATATATAAATCCATTGGGTCCTCACTGTTCCCTTTTTCAAGGATATTCTTTCTGAATGAAGTGGCAGTTTTTTTATCGAATATCCCATTTTCTTTGAAATCCTGGAATGCATCAGAATCAAGTACTCCGGCCCAAATATAAGCATAATATCCGGCATCATATCCACCGGAAAATGTATGGCGAAAATAAGTTGAACGATAACGTGGAGGAATTTCGGAAATTAGTCCTAATTTTCCAAGTTTGTTTGCCTCAAATTTATCAATATCTTCAGTGAGTGGTTTTTCGATTATATGGTAAAATAAATCAAGATAACTTGCCGCAAGATATTCGGTTGTTGCAAAACCTTGACCGAATCTTGATGCAGCTTTGATTTTTTCAACCAATTTTGCAGGAATAACTTCATTAGTTTTGTAGTGTTTTGCATATAGTGCAAGCATTTCAGGTTCGAAAGCCCAGTTTTCCATAATTTGAGAAGGTAATTCTACGAAGTCACGACTTACATTAGTTCCGCTCACACCTAAATATTGACAATTAGAGAAAAGTCCGTGCAATGCATGACCAAATTCATGGAAGAAAGTTTCAGTTTCATCAATAGTTAAAAGGGATGGCTGGTCTTTTGTTGGTTTAGTGAAATTCAATACAATACTCACAACCGGTGATACTTTTTCACCATTAGCATAATATTCTTCTCTGTAATTTGTCATCCACGCTCCACCACGTTTACTGTCACGTGGGAAAAAGTCCATATAAATTACGCCAAGATGTGATCCGTCATTTTCCAAAACTTCATAACTAACTGCATCCTCGTGGTATTTTGGCAAATTTGTCATTTCTTTGAAAGTAATACCATAAAGGCGTTTAGATAATTCGAAGATTCCTTTTTTTACATTTTCTAATTGGAAATAAGGACGTATTTCTTCTTCATTCAAATCGTATTTTGCTTTGCGAACCTTTTCGGAATAATATCTCCAGTCGCAAGGTTCGAGTTTGAAATTACCACCTTCTTCATTTATCATCTTTTGCATGTCGGCAGCTTCCTGTTTGGAAACGTTTAATGCTGGTGTCCAGAGTTTATCGAGTAAATCGAATACTTTCGCCGGTGTTTTTGCCATATTTTCTGCCAATACGAAGTCTGCATGAGATTTGTATCCAAGTAAATTCGCACGTTCTAAACGCAGATTTGCTATTTCCTTAATAATTTCTTTATTATCAAATTCATTATTATTATTACCACGGTTCAGGTAAGCGTCTAAAAGTACTTTACGTAAATTTCTATTGTCTGCATATTGAAGGAATGGCATAATTGAGGGATTTTGCAATGTAAATACCCATTTGCCTTCCAAACCTCTTGCTTTTGCATCATCTGCTGCAGCGTCAATCAGACCTTGAGGTAATCCGGATAAATCCTTTTTATTGTCAATAACTAATTGATAGGAATTAGTTTCCTTAAGTACATTTTGTCCGAATTTGAGTGTAAGTAGCGAGAGTCTTTCATTGAGTTCACGCATTTTTGCTTGTTTTTTATCATCAAGTTCGGCGCCGTTTCTTACGAAACCTCTATAATTATCGTCAAGTAGTCTTTGCTGTTCTTTTGTTAAATTTTCCGATTTCTGATGTTCATAAACATATTTAATACGTTTGAACAGTTCTTTATTCATCGAAATATTATCGGAATGAGCTGACAAGAGAGGTGATGATTCTTCAGCGATTTTCATCATTTCATCATCAGTAATAACGCTATTCAAGTTGTAAAAAATTGTGGCAACCTGATTTAAAGCTTGACCCGCATTGTCCAATACTTCAATTGTATTTTTAAAATTTGGAGTTTCTTTATTATTGATAATTGCTTCAATTTCCTTCTCATTCATTTTGATTGCTTCTTTGAAGGCAGGCATGTAATCGGAAGTTTTGAATTTGTTGAATGCCGGTACACCAAATGGTGTAGCAAATTTTTCCAGTAAGGGATTGGAATATACTGTCATAGTCATTGAAATTCCTATTAATAAGAATAATATAGTTTTCATTTAAATCCTATAAATATTTGTTAAAAAATCGAATTGTTAGTATTAAAATTGACGATTTTTCTAATGATTAATTACAATTAATCATTATCATTGGAACTAATTTCGAAAGAAAGAACAACAGGTGTATGGTCTGAGATTTTTTCTGAATCCTTAGTTTTCAGCAAATCGTAAAAATCAATTTGATGGAGTGAATTTTGAATAATTCTTTGTTCGGCAGCATTTGAGACTAGAATATGGTCTATCGAAAGCCAACGGTAATTCTTAGTACTCTTTAAAAATTCAGTAAGGAATTTAATATTTCTATCTTCCGAAAGGGGATAAAGAGTTGTGGATTTTTTCTTGGGATTATCATTAAAGTCACCCAAAATGATATAATCTCTTTCTTTTGAGAAATGTTCCATTGAATCAATCCAGCCCTTTAAAGCATAGGCCTGTCTTGTACGTATAATTTGGCTGAATTTCTTCAACTCGGGTGTGCTGTCATAACGTGAAGTTGATTTGAGATGTATATTCATCAGGGTAAAATCAAAATTTCCTTTCTTGGCCTCAGCAATAAATCCCGGCCTTGTTTTGTTAGGTTCAACAATTAATTGTCTAAAACTGCCAAAAATATTAAATGAAATTTTATCACTTACTAAAAAAGCGGGATTTTGTCTGCCTTTGTCTTCGCAAACGTAAAAATCATACCCATCAATATAATCGCAAACTTTTTTTAGAGCATTTTCATTTTCCACTTCTTGGAGTGCAATAATGTCAGCCTGAATTGTGGATAGCATTCGAGCCATGAGTTCATAATCACGTGCAGAACGAGGCTTGGTGTCGTTAATTCCATCACCAAGCCATTCTGTATTAAATGTAACTATTGTTAAAGTTTTCGGATTTGGTTCAATTTTATACTTTTTTTCAGTTGTCTGACAGGCAAAAAGAAAAGCAATTGATAAAAGTAATAAGTAATATCTACCAAAGATTTTCACTTTTACTTACCAATTCCAAAAATTGATTTTGTGATATGAGTAACCATTTGCGGATTTTCTTTTAATCTGCGGGTAGCGTATCCAAACCAGTCATCACCAAATGGGACATAAACACGCAAAGGATGACCTAATTTGAGTAATGAATTTCTTCGTTCTTCACGAACACCTAGCAGCATTTGGAATTCATATTGTTTTTTAGGCAAATTGCGTCTTTTCAGGGCGTCTAAGGAATATTGAATTAATTCCTCATCATGAGTCGCAATACCCACATAAAATTCATTGTCGAGCATTAAATCGAGTAATTTCTTATAATTATCACGTATTCCCTGTTTGTCTTTTATTGCAATTTCAGGTGCTTCATTATAAATGCCCTTGCAAAGGCGAACATTAGGCTTCAAGTCAATCAAACTCTTTACATCTGCTTCAGAACGTTTCATATATGCCTGAAGGACAACTCCGACATTGTCGAAACCTTCAGAACGCAATTTTCTGTATGCATCCAAAGTCATATCTGTATATGGAGAATTTTCCATATCCAGTCTTGCACGAAGTCCGTATTCCTTTGCTTTAGCTACTAATCCACGAATATTATTGTAACCATAATCAAAATCGATTCCAAGACCAACAGAAGTTGGCTTAATGGAAAGATATGTTTCCAGATTATTGTCTTTAATTGAATCAAGGACCTGATAACAAAGGCCAAGTTCATGTTCAGCAACTTCTTTTGTTGTAACAAATTCGCCAAGGGCATCAATAGTGCTCATTCCATTCATATCCATAAGGCTTTTTGTAACATTCACAGCATCGCTTAAGGAAGGTCCGGCTATATATTTCTTTGCGAAAATATATACAAACGGTTTAGGGAAATAAGGTATTATTTTAGCGATTAAACTACTTATCATTTTGTCACCTAAATAGGGTAAATATTTTATTAATTTATTAAAAAAAGATTATTTCTTAATTGTTGAAATAAATTCTTCGACTTCAGGAATACCGCCCTGGAAGATCAAGTAACCATTGCTTGGTTCTCTTTCAGTCATTTCACCGGCAACAGGAGTAAGCATAATTTCTTTCACTTTATCCAACTCATGAGTTTGACCCAAAGCCCAGCCTAATTTCATAAAGGCAACTTCAGGCAGCATATTTGCCAGAGGAACTACACCTAATTCCATCAGGTCACGACCTGTATCGTAAACATACATTTGTGCATATCCCCAAAGTGTTTGCACAGTCATATATACTGCAACACCCGCTTCTTGTGCTCTTTTTAATGCAGGATAAACAGGTTTATTTACGTGTCCGAGACCTGTACCGGCAATAACAATACCTTTATAGCCTCTTTCAATGAGTGAATCGAAAATATCCGGATGCATTGCTGGATAATAGTAAACAATAGCAACATTATCATCAAAGTAAGGAACTAATTTGAAATTGCGGTCATTTCTGCGTTTTTTATAATCAGAGCGAAGAGGTTTAATTGATTGATTATTTACAGTAGCAAGTGGAATATCACCAATTGTACGGAAAGTCGAACGATAACTGGAATGCATTTTGCGAACTCTTGTTCCACGATGCAAAATGCCATACATATCCGAAGTAGGACCAAACATACAAACCATAACTTCTGCAATATCACTCTCAGCTGCAGTTTTCACTGAGTGAATCAAATTAAGTGCAGCATCTGAGCTCGGTCTGTCGCTGGAACGTTGTGAACCCACCATGACGATTGGTACTGGTGAATCCTGAATCATGAAGGAAAGAATTGCAGCAGTATGGTGCATAGTGTCAGTACCATGACCAATAACAATCCCGTCAACACCTTTTTCTATTTCGGCAGCAATTGCTTTTGCTGTGCCGATCCATTGTTCCGGGCCCATATTTTCACTAAATACTCCGTAAAGTTTTACTGTTTCAAGATTGCAAATATCTGCTAATTCGGGAACTGATCCATAAAGTTCACCTGGTGAAAAAGCAGGAATTACGGCACCTGTCCGATAATCCAAACGGCTTGCTATTGTTCCGCCTGTTCCGAAAAGCATTACTCTCGGCATCTTAGGTGAATAAGGGAATTCTTTTTCAGGAATTTTATAATGTGCTTCCTTACGACCATTGATTTTAATGTCTCGTACTTTGCTTGCACGAACACCGATATTATAGCCAGTACGGAGTTTAATTACAATATGAAATTCATCTTGTTGTTCAGAACGAGGCAAAATCAATCCGATGAAAGTTGACTCATCAGTTGTTAATTCCACGTCACTCCAAATATAAGCATTATACTGCTTCAGTGCTTCCAGAGCAGCACCACGATAACCTTTAAATAATTCTTTTTCGTCCATTTTCAGTTCAAATTTTAGTCTTTAATTAAGTTTAATATTTCCTGACCTTTCACTTTTCCACGTAATTTCGACATTGTAATACCCATCAAAATCTCTGTTTTGAATTCCGGTTTTCTGATTTTTATTCTATCAAATTCTGCTTTTGCTTGATTTATAATTTGAGTTAATTCAGGATCTACACAAAGTTTCGGCAGCATATCCGGTGAATATTTACCCAAGTTCATTGCTTTACGAATTGTATGCAAAACACCTTCTTTCAAAATGTTGCCAGATTGATAATTGCGGAAAATATCAAGATAATCTTCATGTGAAAGTACAGAAATGTTTAGTTTTTCTTTCTTCAATCTTTTATGAAAATCTATCAGGATAAAACTTGCATATTTCGGATCAACTTTTAAATTATAGACAACTTCTTCGAAAGTATCTGCAAATCTTGATCCTGCGATTTCTTCAGAAAGTTTTTCACTCAAGCCCAAATCTTGGTAGTTCTTAATTCTAATCCAAACAGATTTTGGCAAACCTGCTTTAATTTTGTCATATCTTTCCTGCGTGATTTTAATTGGAGGCAAATCAGTATCAGGATACATTCTTTCGGGTCCGGGTAAAATTCTTTCGAAACCGTTTGTTCCGTCCGAAAGTGCCTGACGAGTTTCAGAAGGAATTCCAATTGTTGCTTCTTTTGCACGGATAATAATCTCGTTTGCTCCGGTTAAGGAATCTCTTTCATCACCCCAAACGATTACTATAGTATCATTTTCGGTTGCACCGATTGATTTCTTTATAATACTCCATTCCGAGGAAGGAATTGATTCGCTCATAGAATCAGAATGCATAATATTTGGCAAAGTTGAAAGACAAGCAATTACTCTAACTCTATCTGAAATTTCTCGTGAAAAATAAGTATCAGTTTGAGTCTGCCATCTTAGCAAACCTTTAAATCCATGGAGTAGAACACATCTCACTCTATTACCTTTTGCTATAGCATCGCTGATTTGGAAGCACCGAGTTTTCCTCATCAATTTTGTTATATCCGCATTTTCAGCTGAAAAAGTTTCTGCGTTAATGCCACGATTCCATAATTCCTGACGCAATTTGAGTAAATTCCATTGTCTCATTGCTTCATTATATGTCAGAAGTGGAATTTTAGTAATTTTGGATACACCTTTTATTTCAATTCTGGTACCACCTGTAACTGATACATTCACATCTTGTCTTGCTGCACCCATTCCTGTTCTCACGTGACCGGTGGAACGAGCCATTTTGCGAATAATTTGGTTAACTTCAGCAACTTCCTGAGGTGTTTTCATTTCCGGTTGAGTTACTGTTTCAATTAGTGGCATACCAAGCCTATCAGTAATATACACACGTTTATGTCCAACATCACTCACTTCACGGCAAGAATCCTCTTCGATCGACATTTGAATTAGATTGATTTGCTTGTCCTTATAGGGTAATGCTCCACCTACCGATACGATGGCAGTTCTTTGGAAACCGGTCGGTATGCTGCCATCCAAATACTGTTTTCTTGCTATATGAACTTCATCAACAATATGAGCATTATTGAGCATTGCAATTTCCATTGCAATATCCAATGCGTTTGAATTCATCATAAACGGTGGTGTATCGTCCATTTCGTATGTGCAGACAGTATCGTAATTTATTCTATAAATAATTTCTTTTTTAGTTTTAAATTCCATCAAGGCAGTCCCATCGTACTCGCCCAGTTCAGAAAGGGTTGGTCGCATGTGACGCAGAATTTCTGCATTATAATTGCTTGAATAATGTCCGGCAGGGCAGCGGCAGAAGAGTTTTTTATCTGTCCAAAGTTGTTGATGCACCTCCAGACCTGATTTGAAACCTACTTTCGCATAATCTTCGGGAGTCATCAGATTAAATGGCTTAAAATCGAAATCGAAATAATTAATGTTCATAGACTTTCAAAAAATGATTTTTACAGAAACACAAAATTACGAAATAAATTTCTTAAAGTCTAACCTTCAACTTTTTAATTATATATTATTTTTATTTTCTTAATTTTGTAAACAAGATTTACAATTGAAATCACAAAAAATTAAAATTCAAATTAAATTTAAGGTATATTATGAGTATGAAAATTGCAATTAACGGATTTGGCAGAATTGGTAGATTAGTATTTCGTGAAATGTTCAATCGTAAAATGGATGTGGAATTTGTTGGAATTAATGATTTAACTGACGCAAAAACTTTAGCACATCTTTTCAAATATGATTCCACACAAGGGAAATTCCCGGGTTCTGTTTCCATTGATGGAAGTAATCTGAATGTGGATGGAATCGTTATCCCGATTTCTTCATCACGCACAATTGAAGATATTCCATGGAAGGACGTGGACATAGTAATAGAATCTACAGGTGTTTACACAAAAAGAGCTGATTTGGAAAAATTCATCAATGTGAAGGGTGCAAAAAAGGTTGTTCTTACAGCTCCAGCAAAAGATGAACTCGATGCGACAGTTGTATTGGGTGTGAACGACCATGTTTTAAATGGTTCCGAAAAAATTCTTTCTAATGCATCTTGCACTACCAATTGCCTTGCTCCTATGGTAAAAGTACTTAATGATAAATTTGGCGTAGAAAGTGGATTTATGCTTACTGTTCATGCTTATACAAATGATCAGAGAATTTTGGATTTACCACACAAAGATTTACGCAGGGCAAGAGCTGCTGCAGTAAATACAATTCCTACTTCTACAGGAGCAGCAAAAGCTGTTGGATTGGTTATCCCTGAATTATTAGGCAAATTGAAAGGATATTCATTGCGTGTGCCTGTTCCAGATGGTTCTATTACTGATTTTTCTGCAATTTTGAAAACACCTGCAACAAAAGATGAAATAAACAAAGCAATGAAAGAAGCTTCTGAAACATATCTGAAAGGTATAATGGAATATTCAGAAGAACCTTTAGTATCCAGCGATATAATCGGTAATCCTCATTCATGCATTTTGGATGCTGACCTGACTGATTCTATTGGTACATTCGTAAAAGTAGTTGGTTGGTATGATAATGAATTTGGTTATTCAAGCAGAATAGTTGACCTGGTTGCAAAACTTGAAGCAATGCTATAGGAGCGGGATATGATTAAATCTATTAATGATTATTCCTTTTCAGGGAAGAAAGTCCTTGTAAGAGTGGATTTCAACGTACCTATAGATGAAAATCTGAAAATAACGGATGATACAAGGATAATATCAAGTCTTCCTACAATTGAAAAAATTTTGAAAGATGGTGGAATCCCTGTACTATGCTCGCATTTAGGACGTCCAAAAGGCAAAGTAAATTCAAAATATTCTCTGAAACCTGTCGCAGATTATTTAGCAAGCATCTTGAATTTTACTGTTCATTTTGCAGAAGACTGCATTGGTGAACCTGCTGAAGATGCAGTTGCAAAAGCGAAATTAGGTGAAATTGTATTATTGGAAAATTTACGATTCCATCCTGAAGAAGAGGGGAACGTCAAAGAATTTTCTGAAAGTTTAGCATCCCTCACTGATGTATATGTGAATGATGCTTTCGGTAGTGCTCACCGTGCTCATGCAAGTACTGAAGGTGTTACAAAATTCTTTGGTGAAAATAAATTTGCCGGCTTTTTGTTGCTGAAAGAATTAAAATATCTTGGTTCTGCAATGGAAAATCCGCAAAATCCTTTTGTGTCAATTATTGGTGGGGCGAAAATTTCCGGAAAAATTGATGTAATCAGGAAATTGCTTGAAAAATGCGATTCAATTTTAATTGGCGGCGGGATGACGTTTACTTTTTTAAAAGCAAAAGGATATAATATTGGCAATTCATTGCTCGAGGAAGACAGAATAAATCTTGCAAAAGAACTTCTCGAGGAAGCAAAAGAACGCAAAGTGAATTTAATTCTACCGAGCGATATTATAATTGCAAAAGAATTTAATAATAATTCTGAATATAAAATTGTACCGTCTGATAAAATACCTGATGGATGGATTGGTATGGACATTGGTATTGCTGCACAAAATGAGTATTTCAATATTATTAACAATGCAAAAACAGTCTTTTGGAATGGACCGATGGGAGTTTTCGAAATGACAAACTTTGCAAACGGTACTTTGAGCATAGCTAAAGGAATGAAGGAATCCACCGGAAAAGGTGCTGTAACAATTGTTGGAGGAGGAGATTCCGTTGCTGCGATTAATCAGTTAGGATTCAGTAAAGATGTTTCTCATGTTTCCACAGGTGGTGGTGCTTCATTGGAATTCATTGAAGGTAAAGTTCTGCCGGGTGTGAAAGCATTGGAAATATAATATTTTATTTTTTCACTAAAAAGAAAAGGTTGCCCGATGTGAGCAACCTTTTTTTTGATTTTAAGGAAAATACTATTTTACAATAATAAACGGCAGAATCACACTTTCAGTTAGAGTTTTCACCCCAATGAAATATTGTCCTGATGGTAATAATGCATTGTTTAAATCATAATATGATTGTCCTTCTTCAATATTACCCTGGAAAATTGTCATTACAACTTTTCCCTTAAGGTCGTAAATATTCAATGATGCATTCATAAATTGAGCTTTCGAAGTGATTTCCAATTTGAAATCGCCTCCGGAAGGATTTGGAAATGCTTTCATTGAAAGTGTACCCAATTTATTTTGTACCTCACCTTTAACTGAGAATGGATCATGACCTGTTCCTTTCAAATATATTTTGAAATTATTTCCTCCTTCGTTTGTAGCATTTGTAAACATACCAAGTTCACCATAATAAACATCCATATCTGTATAAGGTTTGAAGTTTACTGGTATTTTATACATTTCGGAAGGAGCAATCAATACCGGAGTTTGGTCAATGTATCCATCAGGGACAGTGAAAACATCATAATCATCATTGAGATAAAACTTATTAATTCTCAGCGAATCTGCACCAGTACTTAAGATATTAAATTCCATCTGAACTTCATTATTTAAGGTCACATATCCAAAATCTAAAGTATCAAATGCCAAATCTGATGAAATACTTGGTCCGATACCTGAGGATTTGGTTTTACCAACTAATTTAATGAATGCAACGTAGTTCTTCACTGCATTGGATGTTATCTTCAAAGTTGCAGAATAAGATTTACCATAATCGATTGGTGAGAATTTAACTGAGAAAGTATATTGAGTTCCGGGTTTCACAACTTGTGGGAAATTCATTGTCTGTGGGAATGAAAATGCGTTACCGATATTATCATAAAATTCGATATTATCAACAATCACATTATCTGTCCCAACACTGTTGAAGTAAATATCTTTTGTTTTACTAGTTGGAATCTCAACAACACCAAAATCGAATGGTTCTGCACTTACTCTGATTTCAGGACCGGTTGGAGCATCCTTACCGCCTCTTCCTTTAACGTTGATTGCGGTTGAAGGAGCATTAATTGCATCTGATTCAATGAAGAGTTGGTCTTCATAATCTCTTTCTTCGGTAGGTGTAAATCCAATTTTAATTGTTCTGAATTCACCTGGTTGCAGAACTCCGGCACCACCGCCTTCAATAACTACGAATGTACCGGGTTCTTCCCATTCATTCCATTCAATTGCACTTATTGTCAGAGGTTTTTTACCAAAATTACGAATTCTAACTTCCTGTGTTTTTTGTTGATCTAATAAAGATTCACCAAAATTAACAAGAGTAGCTTCCAAATCAATCCATTGTCCATATTTTGGTAGGTCTTTTGTAAACCAATCCATTGCGTACAATTCAGTATTAGTGAAATATTGCAATTCCGTTAATGCTATGTTATCTGGAGCCAAACTCCAAAGCACTATACGACCATCACCAACATCTGCTCTAACTCCAACCCAGCTTCCCATAGGAACATTTGGATCACCGTCAGTCTTGCCATATTTATCCAAATATGCAAAACCGGTTCCTAAAGCATTACTTGCTAATTTGAATTGATCTAAAAGAGTTCTGTATGCAATTGGGTGCATAGGTTCTACATTTCTGCCGTATGCAATGTTGCCGTAATAATCATATCCTTTAGCAACAGGATCACCATCAATACCTTCGATATGATAAGGCAAGTAACTTTGACCGTCAGTAATTGCAATAACACCTGTTTGGGGAGGATCAATTCCGATTTCATTTTGGAGGAAATCGATTACTACAGGATCTTTCCCGCCTGCAAATGTGCCATCTTGATGGAATGCATAGGAAGCCCAATAACGACCGATAACCATAACTCTCTTACCTGCATTAAGCATTTCTTTGATTTTGTCAATAATCTTGATACCACCTTGTGTAGCGGCATTCAATGGCCAGCTTCCGATTGGGAAAATTGCAACATCAAAATCCGTGAGAGTATATTGTGAAAGGGTTGCATCACTATACGGAGCACGAACCATCAAATTATAATAATTGTAGTCAGGATTTGGCCACTTTTTGTAAATGTCATAATATGCCAATTCGATATAATTCGAAACCTGATTGGAAATTTCAGGATCCAGATTATCGAACAGTATATACATCTGATTGTCTGCGTTATTTATCTTAGGCAGTGGGTTACTTTTACCCTCGGGGATTATCATTGGATTTGCAGGTAAATCCAAACCTGTTAAGTTTTTTGCAACTTCTATTGCACTTGTGTTTAAACTGAATGCAATAAAAAGAGTGATGAAAATAGTTAATGATTTTTTCATTTTTATAACCTTTTAATTATCTTTCTATATTATAAACACCAAAATTAAGGAAAAGTTACAAATTTGTCAAAATTTTTTAAAGATTTTTTAAAAATATTAGCTTTTTGATTATTTTTGTGAGAATATTAGCCATTTTCTCCTTTCCAAAATTTTGTGAGGTACCTAAAGATGAATCCCGGTAAAATTTTTATTAGATAACTTCCGATTGCAGTTGGTAAAGGGAAATAAATTTGTTTTTTCCCTTTTTTGATCCCTGAGTATATTATTTTTGCAGATTTTTCTGCAGAAATTAAAAACGGCATAGTAAATTTATGATTTGCGGTCATATCTGTAATAACGAAACCCGGCTTTATTAGAGTTACATTGATATTCGATTTTCGTAATTCGATACTTGCAGCTTCTGTGAAATGACTAATTGCAGTCTTGCTTGCAACATAAGCAGATGAACCCGGAAAACCACGTGCATCCGCAAGTGAACTTACTGTTGCGATGTGTCCTTTTCCTATTATCTTGAAATAATCAACAGCAAATTTCATTCCACGAACTATTCCAAAAAAATTAGTTTCGAATATCTGCCGAATAATATTTTCATCAATTTCGGAAAGATTAATAGGTTTTGATATTCCAGAATTAAGAATAATTAAATCTAAGTTATGATTCTGATTTCTTATTTTACTGAAAACAAGTTCATAATCCTTATCTGAAGTTACGTCCAGCACTGTGATTATGCAATCCACACTGTACTTGGATTCAATTTCACTTTTAATTGTTTTTAAATTTTCTATATCTCTTGATGCAAGAAATAAATCCCATCCATTTTTAGCAAATTCAAATGCTAATGCTTTACCAATTCCCCGAGATGCACCAATAATCAATACTGAATTTGATTTCAATGAATCTGTCGATCCGAATTTATTCATTATGATATCTTTCTAAAGTGAATGTTTCACCCAAGTAACGTTTGCGGACTTCTTCATTTGCTGCTATTTCCTCAGCTGTTCCGTCAATAAAAATATTACCGTCAATTAAAATATAGGCTCTATCAGTAATAGAAAGAGTTTCATGAACATTATGGTCCGTGATTATTACCCCAATATTTTTATTTTTCAACTGAGTAACCATTCTCATGATTTCTTCAACAGCAATTGGGTCAATTCCGGCAAAAGGTTCATCCAGCAAAACAAATTTCGGGAATGAAGCAAGGGCACGGGCGATTTCGCAGCGTCTTCTTTCACCACCGGAAAGCATGTAACCTTTACTTTTGCGAATATGACCAATTCCGAAATCTTCAAGCAATTCTTCTAAAATTTCATTTTGCTGTTTTCTTGAGATCTTTTGTAATTGTAAAATTGCACGGATATTATTTTCAATACTTAGTCCACGGAAAATGGAAGGCTCCTGGGGCAAATAGCTGATTCCCATTTTTGAGCGCTGGTACATTGCCTTGCCAGTTATATCCTTTCCATTTAGTCTTACTATTCCTTCATTCGGCTTAACCATTCCAACAATCATGTAAAAGGAAGTAGTTTTACCGGCACCATTCGGACCGAGCAAACCAACTACTTCACCTTGACTCACATTAATGCTTACATTTTTTACTACTTTTCTTTTTTTGTAAATTTTAACTAAATTTTCAGCACTTAAAATACTGATATTTTCGGAATTTTGCAATTTTACCTCTTTGAACTTTCCAAAATTACATTTTTTTTGGAAATTTTACCATTATTTTGAATTTCAAAATTTAATTTAGCACCAACAGCCGCATCCAAAACTTCAATGTAATAATCCTCAAGATTATAAATTTTCCTGTCATTAATCTTTAAAATCACATCACCTAATTCTATTCCGGCCTTTTCAGCGGGGGAATTTCGGAAAATTCTCGAAACAAAAATACCTTCATTTTTATCCAAATTAAAGTAATTTTTGAATTTCGCATTTATTGCTTCGGTATCCATCCCGATATAAGTATCTCTATCAATTGTTTTACCTTTTTTGAGAATATCAACAATTTTCTTAACACGGTTTACAGGTATTGCAAAACCAATGCCGATACTTCCGGATCCTTGAGAATTTTGTGAAGTAGAGAAAATCATCGTATTCATACCAATGACATCTCCATTAGAATTCAAGAGTGGACCACCGGAATTTCCGGAACTAATTGCAGCATCAGTCTGAATCAATCCTTTGTAAACACGGTTATAGGGAGTATCTTCATTAATCATATTTAAATCTAAATTCGATACAACCCCTACAGTAACTGTTGGTTTTGTGTTAATATCGAATAAACCAAATGGATTACCCATTGCAATTACCCATTCACCAATAATTAAATCATCCGAATCACTTAATTTTAGATATGGTAAATTGTTGGCTTGGATTTTCAGCAAAGCAACATCGCTAGTCATGTCTGAACCAATAATTTCTGCAGGATATTTTTCGCCGTTTGTCAAAGTTACAAGGATTTCCTTTGCGTTCCCTGCGACGTGGTGATTTGTGATAATATATCCGTCAGGAGAAACAAGATACCCTGAACCGAGACCATGTACTTTTCTGGTAGTTTTCATATATCTATCACCAAAAAAGAAACTGAAAAAAGGATCAGATGCATAAGGAGAATACACATTTTGGATTTCAGTTACATTTATGCCTACAACTGCGGGTAATGCTTTTGCGGAAGCACGTGTTATTGCATTTTGTCTGGAATTGTTAATGTCTGCATTATTTGCATTTTCGTACACATCCTGTGCAATTGAATTAGCAAAAGCGGAAAAAAGGAGAAACATCAAAAAAATGAATGTTTTCGTTAACTTTGTATTTTTCATATATTTATTAAGTTTTAAATTATTGTAAAAAAATATGTTGAAAAATAAATTATATACTTACTCCATTTGTTTGTAATTTTATTTTTGACGAATTTGTAAAAGTAAAAGTTTTTTAATGTCTCGTCTTGTTAATATAGCATTACCTTTACCGATAAAGGATTTATTCACTTATAAAATTCCTGATGATGATTATTATGCAAATATCATCGGTATGCGAGTGTTTGTGCCTTTTGGCAAGCAATATTTAACAGGTGTAGTTGTTGAGTTCGTGACTGATGAAATGAATTTGGAAGTGAAACCTATCATCGAATTACTGGATGAAAAGCGGCTTTTTTCGGATACGATGCTTAAATTTACCAAATGGATTTCGGAATATTATTTTTGTAGTTGGGGGGAAGTGCTTAAATCCGCAATGCCCCCAAATTTCAATTTATCATATATTAAGAAAATTCAGATTGAAAGACAACCTACTAATGCTGAACTCGACGAATTGCACATGAAAGCACCCAAAAGAGCACGTATGCTTAGGTTGTTAATGAATTCGAAAGGCAATATAACAGTTACGCAATTACAAAAGGAATTTGATATAAAGAATATTTCTCCACAGTTGGAAGCATTAATTCAGAAAGGTTTTATAAGAATTATTGGTGAAATGGAGAAACAAATCGAAGTCAAAGTTTCTGCAGCAAAGTTGAATAGAGCAATTTTGTCAGATGAAGAAAAGTTAAATGAAATATTCAATAAACTTGAGAAATCTGCTCCAAAGCAATCACAGATATTAAGTTATCTCATTCTCGAAGCTGAATCCGGAAGAAATGAAATTATTTGCACTGAAATTACGAAGCAATACAAAACAACGCAATCTTCAATTAATGCATTGAAAGAGAAAGATTTGATTTCGATTGTGAAAGTTCCAAAACCCGATAAAGTTGATTTGAACATAAATTTGGCTGACGATGAATCAAATTTCTTACTTAATGAAGAGCAGGAAAAAGCATATAATGAAATTGCTGAATATGTTGCCCAAAATATATTTTCCGGTCATTTGCTATATGGAATAACCGGAAGTGGAAAAACCCTGGTGTATGTGAAATTAATTCAGGATGTTCTCAATTCCGGAAGAAGAGTACTATATTTATTACCTGAAATTTCACTCACACCACAAATTGTAGATAGAATCAAGAATTTTTTCGGTAATAATGTTGCTGTTCTACACAGTAATATGACTGATAATGAAAGGAATAAGATTTTCACACAAATTCTAAATGATGAATATCAGATAGTGTTGGGAGTGAGGTCGGCTGTTTTTAGTCAAATTAATAACCTTGGATTAATTATTGTTGATGAAGAACATGATGCAAGTTATAAGCAGAATAATCCTTCCCCGAGGTATAATGCAAGAGATGCAGCAATTGTGAGGGCAAAGATGGAAAACTGCAGTGTTTTGCTTGGTTCGGCAACTCCTTCCTTGGAAAGTTCGCAAAATGTAATTAATGGAAATCTGAAATTACACCAACTAACTTCACGTGCTGATAATGCATCACTACCCGAAATTCAGATTGTTGATATGAGGCAGGAGAGAAAAGAAAAAATCAATATAAAGAGTTTTTCCTCTGTCTTATTGGAAAAAATCATAGATAGACTGAACAAACAGGAAGGTATAATCTTATTCCAAAATAGGAGGGGATTTGCACCACAACTTTATTGTCCTGATTGCGGAAATGTACCTATGTGTAAAAATTGCGATATTGCACTGACTTATCATAAAAAAGCGGATAAACTTGTATGCCATTATTGCGGATATGTTATTCCTGCAATAAAGATATGTAATGTATGCGGTTCGAGCGATGTGAATGAAATTGGGGCAGGAACGGAAAAAATCGAAGAGGAGTTGAAAAGTATTCTTGCAGCAAAAGGATATAATCCATCAATTGCCCGATTTGACAGAGATACTACTTCACGAAAGAATGCATCAAGAAGAATAATGTATCAGTTTATAAATGGTGATATTGATATTTTAGTAGGGACTCAAATGCTTTCAAAAGGGATTGATGTCGGTAGAGTTACACTTGTAGGTATAATCAATGCTGATATGCACCTTTTTTTCCCTGACTTCAGGTCGAATGAACGTACATATCAAATTTTGACTCAGGTATCAGGCCGTGCAGGAAGGAAGGGAAATAAGAAAGGTGAAGTTGTAATTCAGACATCCAATCCATCGGCTTATGCTATTAAATATGCTGCAGAATCTAATTTCAATAAATTTCTGAAGAATGAGTTGAATATTCGTAAAAGTGTGAATTACCCTCCTTTCACAAGATTAACCAAAATTGAATTTCAAAGCAAAGAATTCGAAGAAGTCCAAAAAGCTGCTTTTGATTTTGCAAATTTACTTCCCAAAAACGTAAAAGGTATGGTGTATATTGGACCGGTAAATCCTTCTATAATTCGTATTAATAATATGTTCCGCCAATTTATATACATAAAAAGTAATAAGGAATATGATAAAAGCAACGGAATACTAAATAGAGTTTTACTGAATACTTATAAAACATATACCGAAAAATCAAACAAAATTAATGTCAAAATTAATATAGATATTGATTCATACCAAAATATGTAAATTCAGATATCTTACTAAATTAATTACTTTAACGTTAAAATTGCGATTGATACGTTAATAATACTGCTTTTTAAACATTTAATTTTTGAACACTAATATTATAAAGTATGAAAAAAGTATTTAATTCAATCCTAATCTTTTCTGTTTTTTTGGCTTCAGCATTGAGTGCTTTTTCAGCAGATTCAAAGGATTCAATAACCGGGAAAATTGAATTTGGACAAAATCTGATGAAAATGCGCAATTATGAAAAAGCAATTGAAAAATTCGATGAAGTTCTTGCTTTAGATAAAAACCATCCGGATGCATTATTTAATAAAAGTTTATGTAATTACAATTTATTTGAATATAATAAAGCAATGAAGGACTTGAATGTACTTGTAAAAATTATTCCGAATATTGCGGATGTTTTTAACTTGCGTGGACTTGTGCAAATGAGTCTTAAAGACACTTTATCTGCCTTAAATGATTTGAACAAGGCAGTAAAATTAGATAATAAATTCCCTGAGGCATACTTAAACAGGGCAAAAGCTCAATTACATTTTGGAAAAAACGATGAAGCTGTGAAAGATTTGAATGTTGCAATTTCTTTGGATAGCAATATCGCAGATTTATATTTCACCAAAGGTAGAGCCATGCATAATCTTGGAAAATATAAAGAAGCTGCTAATAATTTTACAAAGGCTATGTCTAGAAATTATATAAATTCCGATATTTTCTACAGACGTGGGAATTCAAATTTCAAAGATGAAAATTATATTGCTTCAATTGATGATTATACACAAGTGATTTATTGGGAACCATTAAATCCACTTTCATATAATAATCGTTCATTTGCATTTGAAAAAACTGGACAGCAAAAATATGCACAACAAGACAGACAAATGATTGAAGACATAGCAGCGGCAAAGGATTTAGATCCGGAAAAGACAAATATGAAGATTTTTTCCAACAAAGATTCTAATTTCACTATTTTACTTCCGACAGCATTCCAAATGATGGAGAACACTTCACTGGACAGTATTGCTTGTACTTTCTTTCCTGTGAATGAAACTTTAGAAAATCACAGAATTGGAGTTGAATTTAAAATATTCCCATTTTATTCTAAAAAAATTGGAGCAGAACAACCTGCTGAAGTTATAGAACATTATAGACAGTTACAAGATTCAATCGGTCAGAGTGGATATTGGAGATATAATTTATCCGAAAGAGTAAGTAAGCCCTTTCACGATTTCCCGACATTATTGGATAAAATACTTGTACAGGATGATAGATATGGAATTGCCTATATTATATGGAACTATGGAATAGCATACGGTGACCATTTGATAACTATGCATTTCCTCATCCCATTGCCACTTTATAATTACTTTAATGAAATTTACTCAAAGTCCTTACAATCACTTGTAATCAGGAATATGTAATATGAAAAATATCTACACCTTTTAAAATAACAAAACTGAGGGTAGAATGAATAAAGGAAAAATTCTTTGGATTGATGATGAAATAGAAATGCTTCGTCCTCATTTAATTTTATTGAAAGAAAAAGGATATGAAGTTGAAACCTCTTCTAATGGTGAAGACGGAATTGAATTGATGAAATCGCATCACTTTGATTTAGTATTTCTTGATGAGACAATGGTGGGACTTACTGGATTAGAAACATTACCGATTTTAAAACAAATTGATCCGGCTGCAGCTGTTGTGATGGTTACGAAAAATGAAGCTGAGAGCCTAATGGAAGATGCAATTGGCAAATCAATTGATGATTATTTAACAAAACCTGTAAATCCTGCTCAGATATTACTAACCTGTAAAAAGTTTCTTGAGGAAGATAGGATTAGACAGGAAACGTTTATCACAAATTATCTACAGAATTTCAATCAAATATCCCATAAAATTTTGATGCAAAGAACCTGGGATGACTGGATTGAAATTTATACACAACTTGTCGATTGGACAATCGAATTGGACAGACTGAAAAATACAGGTCTCGACCAAACTTTGCAAGACCAATGGAAATCTGCAAATTTAGAATTTTCTAAGTTTGTTGAAGATAATTATCTTGATTGGTTGACTGATTTACATGAAGAAGGTAATCCGTTACTTTCACCACATATTGCAACAAAGTACCTGGAACCTGCTCTTAAGAAAGGAAATCCGGTATTTTTTATTGTAGTAGATTGTATGAGATATGATCAATGGTTGACTATGAAGGATTTGCTAAATCCATACTACTCAATAAAGACTGATTTTTATTCTTCGATATTGCCGACTGCTACTCCTTTTTCAAGAAATGCAATTTTTGCAGGGCTATATCCACTGCAAATCAAGCAGTACTATCCGCAATGGTGGAATGTGGATTCAAATACTGAAGACCATAAACAAAATGCCTACGAAAGAGAATTGCAGGAATCATGGCTTGAAAGAAAAAGAATTAAACTAAAAAGCAAACTGAATTTTATCAAGATTTTCGATACTGAATTCGGTAAAAAAGTGGAAAGAGAATTAAAGGATTATCTGGATTCACACTTGACAACTCTTGTAATCAATGCAGTAGATATGATTGCCCATTCCCGTTCGGATTATGCAATATTGAAGGAGATAGCTCCGAATGAATCAGCATACAGAACATTGACTAAATCTTGGTTCAATCATTCAAGTTTACTTTCAATGCTTAAGAAAATAGCTGAAAAAGGAAATGCCACTGTGATTATCACAACAGACCATGGTTCGGTAAGATGTATGAAAGGAGTACAGGTGTTGGGTGATAAAGAAACTTCTACAAATCTCCGATATAAATTTGGCAAGAATGTAAAAACTGAAGCTAAACATGCAATGATGGTGAAAAATCTGGAAGATATTCGTATACCTAAGATGGGAATTTCTGTCAGTAACTTCATTGCAAAAGATGATGCTTACTTCGTTTATCCTACGGATTATCATTATTATTTGAATAAATATAAAGACAGTTTCCAGCACGGAGGTATTTCTCTTGAAGAGATGATAATTCCTATCAGTATTCTGGAACCTAGATAATTTGAATTGTATAAAACAAAAAGGGTAGTTTAAAAAAAACTACCCTTTTTCTTATTAGAAAGAATGTTTATTTAATTTTCTTTATAAACATTTCAATTTTATCGTTAGGATTGTCGTTTCTGTCTCTCGGAGAGTTCACAACCTTATCTGCAACTTCCATACCGCTGATTGCTTTGCCGAAAGCAGTATATTGTCTGTCTAAGAATTTAGCATCTGCAACGCAAATGAAAAATTGAGAAGTTGCACTGTTTGGATCCTGACTTCTTGCCGCTGAAAGAATACCTCTTTCGTGACTTGTGCTGTTGAATTCTGCAGGAACTTTAGTTTGGCTTGGATCACCATATCCCCATTTTTCCTTTGGCATTGTTTTAGAATTTGGATCACCACCCTGAATCATGAATCCCGGAATTACTCTATGGAAGGCAGTTCCATCATAAAATCCACTGCTTACCAAACTGTCAAAATTATGAACATGCTTTGGAGCAATTTCAGGATAAAGTTCAAGAATGATTTTACCTAATTCAGCACCTTTTTGCTTTACAGTAATTTCGTATTGAGGATTTTTACTTTTATTTTGTTCACTCATTGTTTTTTCCGTAGTTAAAATTAAAGTTAAAAAAGTACCAATTGCAAATATTGCAAATGTCATTATTAATGTGTTTCTCTTCATATTATCACCAATAAGTTATGAAATTTCCCAAAAATCTGAACCTTTCAAAAGGTCATCTACATTACCTTTGCCTTTACGTTCGATTTCTTTTGTAATCTGATGATTGATTAACTCATCGTAAGATGGTTTTTCAATATCAAGAAATACTCCGAATGGGCGAGGCAAATTATTATCATGGCTCATTGTAGCAATCATTTGAGCCAAAGCAACATTCTTTTCGTTATGAATCATTAATTCTTTTTCATTTCCACTAAGTTGAATTTCTTTTGGAGTGAAATTATCAATGACAATAGCTTTGTCTTTTTCTCTTCCGAAAATTAAAGGTTTTGCATCTTCAAGAAAAACTGCATTTTCATCAATGTAATTTTTATTTGTCCATTGGTCAAAAATACCATCAGTGAAAATTACGCAATTCGAATAAATTTCCACGAAAGCAATTCCTTTATGTTCAGCTGCACGCTTCAAAATATAATTCAAATGCTTAGGATTACTGTACGAAGTTCTAGCAACAAAAGTTGCGCCGCTTCCTAAAGCCAAAGCTATTGGATTGAAAGGATAATCCACAACACCAAAAGGTGAGGACTTAGTTTTTGAATTCTGTTGTGTTGTGGGTGAATATTGTCCCTTGGTCATTGAATAAATTTCATTATTCAAAAGCAGGATTTTTAAGTCCATATTACGACGAATTGCATGGATAAAGTGGTTTCCACCAATTGCCATTCCATCACCATCTCCGGTAATAACCCAAACGGATAAATCAGGATTAGCGATTTTAATACCAGAAGCAACAGGCAAAGCACGACCGTGCATTGTATGGAAGCCATAAGTATTTACGTAATAAGGGAAACGGCTGGAACAACCAATACCGGAAACTACAGTAAACTTTTCACGAGGAATTCCTAAGGTTGGAAAAAGTTTCTGAAGTTGTGCCAATACTGAATAATCACCACATCCAGCACACCATCTAACGTCTAAATCTGTTTTGAAATCTTTTGCTGTTAATGGTTGAATTTCTTGTAACATATATTCATTATTTTTTGCATCAATATTAGTCATCTCAATTTCCCCCGTTTAAAAGTTTCATTAATTCAATTTCAATTTCGAGAGCAGTAAAAGGTTTGCCATGCATTTTGTGGTAACCGAGAACATCTCTCAAATATTTAGTTTTAATCAATGTGGATAATTGCCCCATATTCATTTCCGGTATAAAAATTCTTTTGAATTTGGAAAGAATTTCCCCCAGATTTGCAGGGAATGGATTAAGCCAGCGTAAGTGTACGAAGGAGAGTTTATGACCTTGTTCAACTAATTTATCAAATGTATTTTTAATTGCCCCATAAGAACTACCCCAACCGAGAATAAGTAAATCACCTGATTCTTCACCTTCAATAACTGCATTAGGAACATCTCTAACTATTCCGTCAATTTTCTGAGCACGAAGTTCAGTCATCAATTGGTGATTCTTAGGGTCTTGAGTTACAATTCCGGTAATATTTTCTTTTTCCAGACCGCCGATTTGGTGTTCAAAACCGGGAGTTCCCGGATGAGCCCATTCACGTGACAAGGTTTCAGGATCACGTTTGTAAGGTTTATATTCATCTGGATTTTTTGCAATATTTAATTCAAATTCAGGTAAACTATCTAATGTTGGAACTAACCAAGGTTCAGTACCTTGAGCTAGATATCCGTCAGAAAGAACCATAACAGGAGTCATATACTTTAAAGCAATTTTTGCAGCTTCATAAGATGCATAAAAACAGTCATTAGCACTTTTAGCAGCGATAATCGGCATAGGTGCTTCGCCGTGACGTCCCCACATGCTCATAAGCAAATCTGATTGTTCGGGTTTAGTCGGCATACCTGTACTCGGACCTGCTCTTTGCACGTCCACGATTACCAAAGGAAGTTCCATTATTACTGCTAATCCCATTGATTCCACTTTAAGCGAAAGTCCTGGTCCGGAAGTTGTTGTCACTGCCAAATTTCCTGCAAATGATGCACCAATTGCAGATGCAATACCTGCAATTTCATCTTCAGCCTGAAGGATTTTCACACCATATTGCTTATAACCCGAAAGATGGTGCAAAATTTCAGTTGCCGGAGTAATAGGGTAAGAACCAAGATATAGCGATAAATCTGCTTTCTTTGCTGCTGCAACTAAACCAAGAGCTGCAGCTTCATTACCTGTTATATTACGGTAAATACCGGGTTTTTGCTTAATTTTCGGTACATTATAATAAAATGGGAATGATTCATCATTTTTTGCAAATTCATATCCGGCTTTTAATGCTCTTGTATTAGATTCGAAAATTTCGATTTTCTTGCCGAATTTATTTTTCAACCAGTCAATTGTACTTTCCAATGGTTGATTAAATAACCAATAAGCAATTCCAAGTGCAAAAAAGTTTTTGGTACGTTCTATCTGATTTAAAGGTAAACTCAAATCTTTGAGCTCTTCCTTCATAATTTCAGGAATATTAATTGCATGAACAGTATAGTCTGAATATTCACCATTTAGCAATGGATTATTTTCATACTGTGCCAATTTTAAATTTTTGGGTCCAAATCCAGCTTCATTACAAATAATAATTGCACCTTTATTCAGATTTGGAATATTAACTTTCACCGATGCCGCATTCATTGCGAACAAGACATCAATTTTGTCTCCCATTGTATTCATTTTTTTTGAACCAAAATGAACCTGATAAGCACTTACACCGTACAAAGTATCTGCAGGTGGTCTGATTTCGGATGGGTAATCAGGGAATGTATTTACATCCGTACCAATTGACCCTGAGTTTTTTGAGAATAGAGTACCGGTCATTTGCATACCATCACCTGAATCTCCCGCAAACCTAACGGTAACATCATTAGTTATTACAACTTGTTTATCCATGATTAATTTTTTATTAAAAGAAATAGTTTATTTTTTTCCTAACAAAGATTTAATAGTTTAATGTCTGTTAATCTAATTTTTAGTTAAACACAATTTCAAAATTAAATAAAAACAAGAAATTAATAAGAAAAAATTCACTTATTAATTTCTCGAAAATGGTTAACCATATTTAAAATAAAATGCCTAAAGTCAAAGTGAAGTAGTTTTTATCGTCTTCTTTGGCTTCTTTTCCAATTAAATTTGTTTGATTGAATTTTCCTTCTAAATAGAAACTAAGTAATTTCACATCAAGTTCAACTCCTGCTCCGATTCCATATCCAAATCTGCTGTCTGATGGAGAATTTGAGAATGGAATATTGTTCGGTCCTGAGACGCTGGTGCTCATATAATTATATGAAATTTCACCAGTGGCATAGGGATTAAGGAAAAATTTAAAGGGATAAAATTTTATTCCTGCAGCAATTGGAACTATCCGTGTATTTGTTTTAAGTGTTGCGAGTGTATCGCCTGTATTCGGATCTTGAACTAATATTTCAGATTCAGGAAAACTATTGAATCCGATATGACCGGCAAATGAAAAGTAATCATTCAATGGCATTTGCATCAATAATCCTAAATGATATCCTGCTTTCAAGCCTTTATTAACTAAGTTTGCAACAGCATCTTGATCTAATTTCAAAGTGTTTGAATTGTATATATCATTCATTTTATCGTTTGGAGTTGCTAATCCTCCTTCGAACCCAATTTCCAATACTCCTGCTGATACTATAGAGAAATTTATAGCAAGGAATGTTGTAATCGCAAAAAATATTTTCTTCATATTTACATCTAACAATTTTAAATTTCAAAAGAAATGTGTCTTTCACTTAACTCGAAAATTTTTAAAAAACATTAA
>Ga0154569_131_pt1 | contig 31756 bp, 26 predicted proteins | sample RifGroF2_FD_115998 | JGI IMG/M metagenome (GOLD analysis project Ga0154569, IMG submission 115998) | Ignavibacteria bacterium GWF2_33_9
ATTGAAGGTCGTACAATTTGTGCTTTGGGTGATGCTGCTGCATGGCCTGTGAGGGGATTTGTAACCAAATTCCGCAGTGAATTCGAAGCAAAAGTGAAACCAAGCCGCAGCTTTGTTGCGCCGAATGTAGTTCACGGAAAAAGAAGTACAGCCGATACACTTGTTTTTTGATATAAAAAAAATTATGGTAGTTTTTGCTGACCAAAATATTCCTTATTTACGAGAAGCCTTAGATGGAAAGGTTGACGTAAGGATTGCAGGCAAAAACGAATTTTCAAAAGAAAATTTAATAAAAAATAATGTAAAAGCACTATTTATCCGCTCTACGGTGAAAGTTTTCCGTGAGTTGGTGGAAGGTACTCCCGTTGAATTCATAGCTACTGCAACTTCAGGTACTGACCATATTGACACTGAATATCTGGATAGCATTTCCCTTTCTTATTTTTCTGCTCCCGGAAGTAATGCTAATTCCGTTGCCGAATTTGTTATTTTTTCCATTTTGAAATGGAATTTACTAACAGAATATGATTTATCTCAAAATAAGATTGGTATTATAGGTTTTGGTAACATTGGGAAGCTGGTTGCACAGTATTCGTATCTGATGGGATTTAAAGTTTTAGTGAATGATCCGCCACTGGAAAAAGAAGGTTATGTTTATCCTGATTACGTTACACGTGCAAGTCTGGATAAAATCTTCGAATCATGCGACGTAATCACAAATCATGTGCCATTGACTTATACAGGTGAATTTCCCACTTTCCATTTAATCAATGAAGTTTTGCTGTCCAAAATTAAACAAGACAGTTTATTTATTCATACTTCAAGAGGTGGAGTAGTGGCTGAGGAAGCTCTCACTTCACTATTAGAAGAAAATCGGATACACCTTTCCATTGATGTTTGGGAACATGAACCTATTTTCAATTCATATTTAGCAAAAAATGCCCTTTTGGCTTTACCTCATCTTTCCGGATATAGTTATGATGGTAAATTGAAAGGTGCATTAACCTGTCTGAATCACTTCAAAAATCATTTCGGGATCGACCCTGAAACATCATTCATCGAAAAGTTGATTGAAGATAATCGCAGAGTGAAACTGAATTTCCAGGCACCCATATCAATTTTTAAACTTTTACGTTCCCGCCGATTCTTCGAAACTGATGTGCATTCTTTTCTGGAATTTGTGGACATGCAAGATGATGAAAAGGAGAAAGCTTTTTTGGAATTAAGAAGAAATTATCCCAAACGCAGGGAAACTCTTTACTGTGATTTTTTATAATTAAACGGAATTAGTATGCAAATGACTAAGAAAAAATACGGATGTATGAAGAGATTTTGGGATATTATGTTTTTCGGGGGGATAATTGGCACAGCATCTTTTCTAATAGCAATGATTGCAATATTGTTTTATCCAAAACCAATGGAAAGTTTGCCAATGACCTTAATGGGTCTGGTTTTTTACGGAGTAATTCCTGGAGGATTAGGCTGGTATTTCCGTAAGAAATTTGCAAAGGCAGAAGATGAATATAAGAATATGCTCATCCAAAGAGCAATTTATACTCTTGCAAAAGCGAATAAAGGAATTGTAAAAATCAGTGACCTTGCTTTCTCTCTAAGTATTCCTTACGATGAAGCAAAAGAATTGCTATCCGGTCCCTCCATTGCAGGAATGGCACAAGCAGAAATTGACGAAGATGGTTTTGTTTATTTTGTTTTCCCGGAATTAAAGGATTAATTTTAAAGTATTAAATTATACTTTTTTCTTCCAATTAATAAATGAACGCAGCAGTTTTTCCATCTGTTTATCAGATTGAATCATATAGTCTCCGCTGCCGGTATTTTCCGAAATTTTGCTTTGTTCTTCAGGTTTAGAGAAAAGCAATGTAATTGCATAAGTAATCAGGATAGAAAACTCCAGTCCCAAAGCAAAAAACACCAAAGATGGTTCAGATGCAGGAATGAATTTCAAACCACGCAAACCAATAATGATAATAAGAAATGCAGCACCGATATACACAATAGATAGAATTGCATTGGCATATCTTTCTGTAAAGTGATTAGTGAGGTAAAGACCGATGCCACGTAAAGGATGGATAAATCTGTACAAACCGCTATTAGCCTCCCATTCAACAGCCTTTATTACTGCAAAGATATCATCACGAGTCATGTTCAATTCTTTTTCAAGTTCGTAAACTTTATTCAAATCAGCATTACTCAATTCCTCCCTAATTCCTTCCGGTTCACCCTGGAAATATTCACCATTCCGGATATAATAAATTCTATCAAGTGAAATAATAACCTCTCTTTCGATTTTTTGCCGAAAGTATCCATATTTGGATGGTAATAGAGTTGTAATTAAAATGCTTATAATTATTGAAAAGAAAATTATGAAGGCGAAGAGTGCAAGAACAGGATTGAACCAAAAGCGGACAGGATTATTCGTATCCTTATAAAGATCAACAGCCCAATTATTCCAGTAAGAAATCTTTCTGATTTTATATTGCCATTCATTTCGACCAGCAGTAATATAGGATTGTATATTTTTAATACTTTTATCTTCATCACGGTCCACAGCACGTTCATCACCGGTAACATTGAATACTTCACCACGTAAACCATTTACTACAACATATTCTATGGCTTCAGTTCCAATTGGAAAAGTGATAATTACACTGATTAAGAAAATAAGGAAAAATACACCGTTTTGCAATCCGGTTGTATTCTGTATATCTTTTATTCTTTTTTTTGCCACTTTAATTTCTTTGCTATGAATTATTTTACAAATATAATAAATTCAGTCAAATAATGATTATTTATTTTTAAGAACCTGTACAGAAATGCCAAATTTCCATTCATTCCATTTTTCATTTTGAACTATTGACATAATTGGAACAGTGCTGAAAAGTTTAAGAGAAGAATAGTACCCTAATCCAAGACTGAAATCATAAATAACAAATAGTTCGGGAATCATTATGAAATTATTATACTTCCCTACAATGCCGTTAGTAATTGTTCTTTCTGTGGAACCATCAAGATAAGTTTCGGTGGAAGGTGCTAAAATTTTTTCTGAATGATTTGCATTAGAATTGAGTTTATAATTTAAATAAAATTTAGCACCAAGAGAAAAATGAGTACTGAAAAGCCTATACTTTGCACCCATAGAAGTATTAAGGTAAAGCCTGGATTCATCCATTTGATATTTATATTTCGATGTGTAATCTACTACACCGTCAGAACGAGGGACCTCAATTGTTGTTGAGAAATTTGAGGAATTATAACTAATACCCAATCCTCCAAGCAAAGCCAAACTTCCTGTTTGCCAATATTCAGCCTGAATACCGGCATCAATGAAATGACCTGAGCCTGCTTTATAGTTGCAGCAAGGAATATAATCCTCCAAAAAAGAAAATGAACCTGTTGTAGCTATTTCCCCAAGAGATACATTTCCGCCGATGAATAATTTTGGATGAACAAAAGGTAATCTTGAGGAATACTGCCAGTCAAATCCCTGAGCGAATACTGAATGGGAAAATGCAATGAAACTAATGATAAAGATTATTTTTTTCATTTCATTATCAGTATTTTATAATTGAAAAAAGTAACATCATTAATTCTAGCACGCAAGTAATACACGCCGAAATTTAAGTCACTCAAGTCGAATGCTTTCTCATTTTCGCCAACAGAAAATTCAATATCTTCAGTTGTCATAACTCTCATGCCAAACGTATCAAATATATCAAATGAAAGGTTTGCTTTTTCTGATAAATCAAATTTGAATTTCACATTTCCTGATGCCGGATTAGGATATACCAATCCGGAAATAATAAATTGAGGAAATGCCTTCAAATCAATACCGCAAATTGAATCAATTATGAATACACCATTATGTATTGAAGATTCCGGCATAAGTAATGCAAAATGGCAAATTTCATTACTGAATCTAGGATTAGAAAAAGCGAGTTCTGTACTTTTGGAATCACCCAAAAAAGCTTTAAATTGTAAATTAATTAAAATAGGATTTCGGGAAAATCGGGATTGAGGATTTTTCTTAATCTTAACGAATAATTTTCCATCCTGGAATTCTTTTACCTGAACCGGTTCAATAAGTGGTTGAGTTGTTGCTGTATTTTCAATGGAAAATCCAACGTAGTGAACCAAGGAACGGTTATAAAACAAAGTGTCTGAAAACTCATTTGCATGCACAATATTTGAATCAACCCGAATAGGGATATTAACAATTGAGCCGGGTTTACCATAAATAGTGTCAATTTTAATGCTTCCAAATGGAGGATATGCAGATAATCCTTTCAACTTAATTTTTTTAGGTGAATCTTTCGAATTTGAATAAATATATAAATCTGCATTATATGATTGTGCAACCGTAGGTTCAAATTTGATGTTTATACCTTTAGAACCAGAAGGAGAAATAGTTAATTCAGGATTATATGTAGAAAATGCTTGTATAGGTGTTTGATTTTCAATATTGATTTTACTAATGCGTAGTGTATCATTCCCGATATTATGCAGTACTACAAGTGAATCTTTTGAAGATTCGCAATAAGGCATATAAATATATAGGTTACCAAAATTAATTGAGTCGCTGAGTAATTGTAAAATCGGTTCAACTGCCTTGCCAACAACGTAAAAAGTTCTGACTTTTGCATCATTTGGAGGGAAAAGTATATTTCGTCTCGATTTATCGAAAATGTCGCTTTCAAGATTATATTGATAATTAAAATATCCTAGTTCACTTGGAGTGATATCCACTGTGAAACTATCAATTTCGCTTGGGGACAAATCCTGCAAAGAAGTTAATTTCTTCACTATTGAGTAATCAAACTGATATAAATCTGAACTCATTTTTTCTGAAATTGTACCAAAAGGAAGATTTCCTTTATTTCTTACTATTGCTTTCAACCGAAAAGGAGCATTGAGTGGATGAGTCCCAACATAAATCGTATCCCCGGAAATCGTGAAATTTTCATTTACTGCTTCAATATATAATTCTTGCTTTACTCCCAGACCTATGGCTATCACTGAAGCGGTTTGAATGGAATCGGGATAAGTATCGGGAAATGGTTTATAAGTTAATTCCACCCTGCCTGTATCAGTTCTCGTATCATAAGGACGATAGGATAAAACCCAATCAATTTCATCATATTTTTTTCGGAAAATCGGATTAACACTAAAAATTTCTGCTGAAATTTCCCTGGGAGTGAGTTGCTGAGAAAGTAAAGTATAATTTTGATTAATTATCGCAATACTATCCAAAAATGTACTTTTAACTTTCCAATTAATAGCCTGTGCATCAGGAGGATTTACGTAACAGGAATCAAAGCGTAAAGTATCTTCATATCCATCAATGTACTTTAGTGTTTTTTTGCATCGAAGCTGAAAATATTCATGCGCAATCGTATCATTATCATTCATCAGCCCCAATTCCAGATTTGCATGGTACCAACCGGTAGGGTAAATGACAATATTTGGATTTGCTGTATATTTAATTGAAATTTCTTTTGATGTATTTTCGGGTACTAAAAAAGGGAACTGAGAAGTAGCCGTAAAGGAACGAAATTCATCGCTTATGGCCTGTAACGGGGAGATTTCAATAGAAAATGAAGGTTTTGAAGCCGTAACAGGTATTGAAGAATTCGTATTATTCATTAAAATAAAATCTGAAAATATTGAATCTCCTACAAAACATGGTCCGAAATTAATATCTAGCGATTGCGGATAAGTTTGAGAATATATTTTGCTTTCTTCTTGCCCTAAAAGCAAATTTTGAGCAAAAAACAAAATGAAAAGTAATATGAAATTTTTCTTAATCAATAATCGAGAATAAATTTTTATACAAAATTAAGCTATTAAAATCAATTTTAAAACGTCTATTACCAATAATTCCTTTAAATATATAATATATTTTCATATTTCAGGAAATTACAAATTAAAAAAATCGGGAAATGAAAAAACTTTTATACATACTTGCACTATGCCTTTTTGCCTTTAATTCACATTCCGATGCACAGGTTTTCGGCAGACAAATCCTTTTAAAAGGTGCAGTTACTGATAGTTACGACGGCAAACCTGTTGCAGTAGAAATCAGAATAGAAGACGAAAAAGGTAAATATTTCAAAATTCAGTCAAATTCACTTACAGGGAATTATGAACAAATCCTCGAAGCTGACAAAAATTATAAAATTCGACTGAATGCCAAAAATATTCTGCCAACTTATTTTGATGTTAAAACTGACACAACTTCAAATTATGGAGAACAGGAGCAAAACTTTTTCGTTACAAAATTAGAAAAAGGAAGAGCTGTGCAATGTTTTGATTTATTCCCCACAGGAGAATCGAATTTAAATTCAGAAGTACAAAATATTTTCGACGAAATGAACTTGAATATGCGTTTCAACCGCAGTGTAAGTTTTTACTTCGAAGTGACTTCTGATGATTCCTGGGAGCAATTCACAAAGATTACAACTAAGAAAGTTAAAAAGAATACAGTTACAGAAAAAACACTTGACGAAAATGCGTATAATGATTTGCAGCAAAAAAGATTCGAAACTTTGCAAAGTAAATTGGGTGACCTTACTAAATTTACCGATAGAATAGAAGTGCGCAAAGCCAGTAAGGAAAATGAGAAGGGTGCAGACAAACATCCTAAAGACTGTGATGTGATTTTACGTGTTAAGGATTTTCAAGACAATATGAAATAAGATATGAAATTTAAACATTTTCTTTCAGCATTTTTACTATTTATTTTTGCAACACTTTCCAATTCTCAGATGCTCCCCGAAGAAGTTGAGCCGGAGGTTAGCTCTGATTCACTGACAATACAGCAGAAAGTGACTGACACAATTTATTTCCATTATGAATTTCATCCAGGCGATACTTTGGTTTATGTTGTACATACTAATGACAGTTTAATCCATAATTTTGACGAACCAATCAAAAAGCAGCGTGAAGAAAAAATCATGATCACATGCGATTCAGTTGATTCAATTGGGAATTTCCATTTAATATATCAAACTTTATCTTTATTGCAGAAAGAATGGAAAGATAGTAAGGATACTGTAGAGCGGACTTCATCTCCTTGGATTGGTAGAAAAATGAAACTTGTGATTGATTCACTTGGCAATAGGTTACAGTCAATTAGTTTGGACTCAATGCATATTGCCGCAAGTCTTGGAGGCTCCTTCCAGCCTTATCTCTTTTTCCCAATACAAAATAGTTCATCGGAACTTGGTAAATCCTGGCTAGTGCAATCGAGTGATACTTTGGTGGAAAATGCTTTTCCTCCTGCAAAAATTACACAAACATCACTTTTCCGTGCAAAAGAAAAAATAATTATACCTCAGGATACAGTTTCTTTTATTTCGTTTGTTAAAACTGCTAAAGGAATATATGGTTTCCAAACCAACGATATATCAGTGTCTGTTCAAAATGTAATGAATATTTATGGTGAATTGCAAATCAGCTTAAAATTCTTTGTGCCAAGTGTGTATTTCGTAACACAAGAGGAAAAATTGCTTTTCATTATGGATGATGGATCGAAAATACCAGCATGGCATTACTCTACAACCACTTTTGAATTACAAACATTAAGTCGTTTCTCTGAAAATCAGAACAAAAAAGAAAAGAATAAAAATAACAAGAAGAAGTAAGACTGCATATTGTTATTTGGTAAAGTTCTAATATTCAATTTGTGTGTGAAGTGCAATATCTTCCAATATAGAACTTACACGCAGACATGCCGGTAATTCTCCTTCGAAAACAATAGCTTTTCCTTTTTCATGTGCCTCGTAAGCTAACGATTCTGCATGTTGTGTAGAGCAGGATAATGCCTTGATAAGTTGAGAGATTACTTCTTCGAATGTGTGCCAATCATCATTGAACATAATGACCTTTGCAGGAATTGTAGTAACATTTTCAGTAATAACTTCCTCAAGTTCACGAGTTTCAGGCGTTAATTCCCCATCAGAGACTATATTACAGGGATATTTTGATGACAATTCAGTCAATTTATTATTTTCAATATTAAATTAAATAATTCTAAAAATTCAAAAATAAGAAAACATTACTTAAATTTGAAAAAATATTAAAATTAAATTAACAAAAATTGATAAAAATTCCTTCAGCATTAATAGTATTGTTGTTTATTTCGGAAATCTTGCAGATATTCCAGATATTTGCAATTGCAGGTTATGGCTTTGCCCTGGTTGATTTAATCATTCTTTTAATTTTTACTTCTGCATTTTATCAGTTTGTTTTTCAAAAGAAAAAATTTGCATTACCCGATAAAAAAGTATTTTGGTCGATAGCCGGACTTTTATTTGCCAGCATTTTTTCATTAATTGGTCTTCTTTCATGGGGAGCAGGTTCAGATGCAATCATTCAGTATTTTAAAACTTTTGCCCATTTTACTTTTGTTGTTTCCATTGCTTTTGTGGCATTGTCAACTGATATTTCGATTGAATCACTATACTCTGCAATAAAATCTTTACTTATTATCTCCATTTTTGTAAATATATATGCGATTTACCAACTTTTCGCCAGAATGTTCGGGTTGCCTGGTGGTTACCTGGAAATTACAAATGTGGGCTTTCTGAACAGGGATTATGGAACCGAGGTTGGCGAAATGAAGCAAATTGTGCTTACCTTCGAAAACTTTTACCGTGCAACTTCAATATACTCCGAACCTTCTTCACTTGCTCTTTTTAATGTATGGATTATCCTGTTTGTGTTGATTCCCTCTTTTGCAAAAACAAAAAAATTCATTCAAAATGAAAAATGGAATATATTTATTGGCATTTTAGCCATTATTACTTTATTTCTAACTTTTTCAATGACCGGATTAGCAATGATTTCGGCAATAGTTATCTTTTTAATTATCGTTGCTAAAATTCAAATCAAAAAATATCTTATTCCTGTGTTGATGGGAGCTATAGTTTTGACTGCAACTGATTTTATTTTAAAAGATTTTACTAAAGTCAGTATTTTAGAACTTTTCGCCAGTAGAATAGAAGGTATTTTCACACAAAACAAGGGCGGCGGAATTTCGGGAGAATCTGCACCGCAAAGAATTAAAACAATGAAAAACGGTTGGATGCTTTTCACTAAATCTCCAATTTTTGGAATTGGTTCAGGTAATACGTACCATTTCCCAGGTTCACAGGCCAGATTTGCGGATTCATCTTTTTTTCATGTCCTTTCGGAAATGGGAATGATTGGAATTACATTTTTCTTTCTGATGTTTCTTTTGGCTTTTCAAATTGGTAAACAAATGTGGCAAATGATTGAAAAAATGAAAATTCGGAATCCAAAATTAGCCACCTTGCAAGCTGTGAGCTATCCTTTGATAATTTTGATTATTTTCCAGGCAATGATACTAGCTAATTTAATAGGAATAGCCTCTTTCTGGATATATTTTTCTATAATTTTAATTACTTACAGAAATACTGTCAAGGAGTTAGAATCAGATACTCTTTAAATGAGAGTTCTACTAAACCTGCATTTTCCGGAATTGTACTCACTTTCAGTAATATTCCATCATCGTCATCTGCCCTTGCAATCACGTCACTGATTTCGTAGAGTTTGTTTAGCAAATTCATTTTTGAATAAGGAAGACGAATATCAAAAAAAGCATTTCTTTTTTCATATTCTTCCTGAAGTCGTTGCAGTAAAGCGTTAATATGTAAATTCTTTTTGGCAGAAACAAAAAAGCTGTTAGGATATTCGGATTCGATATGTTTGATTGCTTCCATAAATTCCAAACCATCAATTTTATTGAACACATAAAATATTGGTTTATCCTTAATCCCAAGTGAATCTAAAGTGTTGTTCACAACCTGAATTTGATCACGGAATAGTTTATCGGTAACATCCACAACTACTAAAATCATGTCCGATTCGCCGGCTTCTGATAAAGTTGACCGGAATGAAGCTACAAGGTGGTGAGGCAATTTACGTATAAAGCCAACAGTATCGCTCAACAGGGCCTTCTTACCGTTAGGAAACAGAAATTGTCTAACAGTAGTCGAGAGAGTAGCGAAAAGTTTATCTTCCACAAAAACACCAGCATCGGTAATCGCATTCATTAAAGTAGATTTGCCGGCATTGGTATATCCAACCAAAGCAAGGCGGGGAATACCTTTACGTGATTTTCTTTGCTCGGCATTTTGCACATCAATTACCTTCAGTTTTTCCTTAAGGAATTGAATCCTTTTGCGCACCATTCTGCGATCAGTTTCAATCTGAGTTTCACCGGGACCTTTTGTACCAACTCCAGCATATTGCTTGGAAAGATGCGTCCACATCTTCGAAAGACGTGGCAGAAGATATTGATTTTGAGCCAGTTCTACCTGAAGTTGTGATTCCATCGATTTTGCATGTGAAGCAAAAATATCCAGGATAATTCCGCTTCGGTCCAAAACCTTAACCTGCAGCAAATTAGATAAATTACGAACTTGAACAGAAGTAAGTTCATTATCAAACACAACTGTTTTTACATTAAGCTCTTCGCATAATTCTTTAATTTCCTGAACTTTACCTTTACCCATTAGAGTAGAAACATGTGGTTTCTCTAATTCCTGATAAATTTCTTCGACAATCTCTCCTCCTGCAGTTTCTACCAACAGCTTCAATTCTGAGAGATACTCAATAGCCAGGTCTCGATTTGCACTCTTTTCAATGAGGGTAGCGATTATAGTTTTTTCTCTGCCTTTATCAACAATATGCATAAATATAGAAATTTGAATTAAATAAAAAAAGCTATTAAGAAGTGACGAAATTAAAAAAAAGAATTATTTTATTAATAAAAGATATGAATTTTCAAAAATGTAATACCCAAATTGCACAATTTTTTGTATTTTTGTATTCCTTATTTTTTTCAGAAGAAAAAAATCCATTTTTAAAGTAAGATGGAGAGGTGGCCGAGTGGCTTAAGGCATCCCGATGTAATCGGGACGAAGGGGTCAACAAGGCAAAAAAAATAGTTCTTTTGGAGAGGTGGCCGAGTGGCTTAAGGCATCCCGATGTAATCGGGACGTAGGGTCACAACAAGGCAAAAAAATAGTTCTTTTGGAGAGGTGGCCGAGTGGCTTAAGGCATCCCGATGTAATCGGGACGTAGGGGTCAACAAGGTGAAAAATAGTTCTTTTGGAGAGGTGGCCGAGTGGCTTAAGGCATCCCGATGTAATCGGGACGTAGGGGTCAACAAGGTAAAAAATAGTTCTTTTGGAGAGGTGGCCGAGTGGCTTAAGGCATCCCGATGTAATCGGGACGAAGGGGTCAACAAGGCAAAAAATAGTTCTTTTGGAGAGGTGGCCGAGTGGCTTAAGGCAACGGTTTGCTAAACCGTCGTAGGGGTCAAACTCTACCGGGGGTTCGAATCCCCCCTTCTCCGCAAATTATCACACCTTTGGCATATCACATTTACATATTACAATCAATCCAAACCGGAAGATTATACATTGGACAAACTGCCAATTTAGTTTCTCGTCTTGATAGACACAATGCCGGATCAGTCCCTTCTACCAAACCATATCGTCCTTGGAATCTCATATTCTCGAAAGAATTTCTTACTCGAACAGAAGCAATCAAAGAAGAGAACAGATTAAAGAAGCTGAAAAGCAAGGATTACATTCTGAAATATATTTCGGCTAAGGCATCCCGATTGTAATCGGGACGTAGGGGTCAAACTCTACCGGGGGTTCTTCTCCGCAATCCAATTAGCTATCCTCTAATATATCAATTGCTTGCAAATATATATTTCTTTTACGTACATATTACGTAAATTTTTCACTTTTTGTAAAAAAATTGTTTCTATTGTATACTTATGTACTTTGTTGTTTGTAACACTTTTTTAGCTTGTAGGACGCAATGAATTGCAATTATCAAAAGAGATTTCCGAAACAGAGAAAACCTTTCTCTACTAATACACAAATAACATTAAAGTTAGAAAATACTAAACTTAATATTCACAAATGTAGTGTATAAGTGAACTTGAATGAGGTCATTTTAAGGTTCATTATTGTCCAACGAACCTGTTTAGTAACCACTCAAAGATTTAATTATTGAGTGTCTTTTACATTATTCAGTTTATTTGCAATTTCATTTAAAATAACTTTTAACTTCCCTTTTCCTTTTGTCTTGTTTAATTCTAAGCATCAGCACTTGAAATCCCATTGCAAAAATCTATGATATTTATTATTGTGTATTCATTGTTATTGAAAATCTCAAAATTATAAATTCAGCAGGTCGTACGACAGCCAAGCCAATTTCAACAATTAATCTTCCTTCTAAAATATCTTGTGCTGTCATTGTTTGATTTAATCCAACACGAATAAAATATGCGTGGTCAGGTGTAACTCCAGCAAGTGCTCCTTGTTTCCATAAAGTTATTAAAAAGTTTTCGATCATCGCCTTAATTCTGACCCAAGTATTTGCAGTGTTTGGTTCAAATACAAATTGTTCTGTAGCTTTTTTGATAGATTCTTCAACCATCATAAAAAATCTTCTAACACTAATATATTTCCATTCATTATCATTTCCAGCCAATGTCCTGGCACCCCAAACCAGTACTCCTTTACCTGTAAACATACGAATAGCATTAATTGATTTCCCTGCATTTACATCAACATTTAAGGAATCTTGTTCCTTACTGGTAATATTAAGAGAGGGAGAGATAACTCCGGCGAGGCTGACATTTGCCGGTGCTTTCCATACACCTCGTGAACCGTCAACTTGTGAGTATACTCCTGCTATAGCTCCGCTTGGGGGCAATTCAGATAATTTTGAATTGATTCCAATTAAAATACTTTTGTAAATGGGATCGATTTCCTTATTTGCTAATGTCTCAATATCTGGTCTGAATAATGATTTAATATCTATTGATTCTCCATTTTTAAGATATCTTCCGGAGAGTACTACTTCATACTTTATGTTGTGATTAAGAGAGGATATTAGCCATGGATAATAGGCAGCACCGTATTTTAAGTGATTAGTCCCAATATTATTTCTGAAATCGGAAATTGGGTCAACTGAGGAAGTTGCTTTTTGTTTCCCGTTTACTATATCCAGAATTGCAAAACAGTATTGAACTTTATTACAATGTTCGAGCATGGCTCTTTGAACTTCAGAGGCATCAGATAAAGGCAAATTTACAAGGTCCGGTATTAAAATCAAAGTATGGGAATCTTCTTTCTCAAGATAATTTAAGCCGGCAAGAAAATCTCCTGCACTTATTTCAGATTGAGAATTGCGAAAACTGCCAGCAGACACAATCCAGCAATCTTGCCCGCCATTGTAGTAAAATAATCGAAGTGAATCATATAAAAGATTAAAATTAGAGACTTTTACGGATTTAATTGTATTGTCGGTATTTAACTCAATTTCAAGATTAGTTGGATCAGATGGTCCACCAAACAGATTTTCAAATTCGAGCATCGAACTTATACGAGTTGGCTCTGTTGGTCCTTTTTCAGTATAACCAATGAATGCAGGAATAGCAGTTTCAACTTGAGCGACTGAAGCTGGGAAATTAGAAATTTCCTCAATATATACACCAGGAGTTTTATAAAATTTTGCCATAAATAATAAATTTAATTACGTTAAAATTGCTATACTTACAAAAATATTTTTACTAACTATAGACAATATAACCCTTGTTAATAGAATTTATTTTTCTTTTGGTTATATTGAATACTCCAATTCCATTACTACTTCCATTAGGATTACTATTCCCTTCAATAGTATGCACAAAACCGCCATCAACTTTTTCGACAATTCCTGTATGACCTTTGCCTGCACCGTGGTCTATAATGAAAACATAACCCGGTTTAATAAGGGAAGGATTATTAATGGCATCCTTAGCCAATAATTTTGTGCCATTTGTTTTGTTCCAGTGCCTAATGCAGCCTCCTGTTTTTACAAGCGGATTATCTCTGCCTAGATTTTTGGCTGCTTCATTAAAACACCAGTAAACAAACGAAGCACACCAGTAATTATGAGGGGGAACATTCACTGAAGCAAGATATTTGTTAACCTGTGGTCCGGAATTACTACCTTCCGGCACTTCCATCACACCTATTTGCGAAAAAGCAACTTTGAGAACTTCTTGCAGCATTGCATTTGGAACTTCTTCGGGAATCTCGATTATTGGAGAGCCGAACATTGCTTCCCAGGTAATCGCACCAATTTTGCCATCTATTACTAATGGTAAACCATTTTTGTCATTATGCATTGATTGGAACAACTTAACGGCAGCTTTTGTTTTCTTCCCAAAAACACCCAATCCTTGCAAAGGACCGCAACCCAGCTCATTCAATCTTTTCTGAACAGCTTTAACTATTTTGGTGTCTTTTTCGCCTTCTTTAATAATTCGTTTTGGATAGTCCATTTGTTTTTTTCCTTATTTTTATTATTACTAACAACATGAAAAAAAAATATCTCTGTCAAATTTTGAAATTACAGATTATGGAAAAAACTGTTTCAAATTTTTCGGTCGATAATTTTTATCTGCTTTTAAACGTTCAATTACTGATTCATGCAAAGATTCATTGCCATTTTCACTCTTCATTATTGGGCGAAAATACTTTTTACTTAATTTGTAAAAACTCTTACGAGAATTTACAGGTATTTCAAGATTATTTGAATTTGAATTGATTTTATTCAGACTTAATCCGCAAAGAACTGCTTTATCAACCATCCATTCTAATGCAATATCCGATAATCCGGTACACGGATAACCTCCTCCTACGTTTGAATGAGAACCAATAAACCATTTTTGTTCTAATGTTTGATCACGTGATGAATCTTGCTTTTTCCATAAAGTTGCTCTAAAATTATTACGATATTCATTTATTGCTAAGGCTTGGTAAGCGTTGTCAACATATGAGCTCAAACCAGTATCATGAAAACTATTGCTATAAACGGATGGACTAAATTTGCTAAAAATAGTATTAATAAATATTGGATTTCCTAAGGAACCAACAGTATCCATAACTCCGATAAATTTTATTGGTATAACATCTGCCACAGAATGAGTTTTCCGAAAAAGGATTGATTCAATTGCTTTTGGGACATGAGATGCTTTTCTTGATTTATATAGTTTATATGCATCTTTGATTTTCGATATTGAATTTATACGAAGTATACTTGAATTACGTATTAAACCTGCAAGACTTCTTACAGTATATGCACCTCGACTGAATCCAAAAAGGAATAATTCATCACCAATTTCATAATTTCGAATCAAAAAATCATAGGCTTGAAGTATATTTTTGGACATACCACTACCGGTGGCTCCATCATACATTCTTTTAATTATATTCCCGGTTGTTCCAATTCCGGGGTCATAATATGTCAATTGAGTAATATTCTTGTCGTCAGTATCTTTTATTGCTTGTGCAATTTTAACAATGTTAGTTTGTAAAGGTATTCCTTCAACAGAATTATCAGGTGTATTCCATGTTCCATCACAGCAAACTATTATTTTCTTCATATTTTTTTCTAATTTTTAATGTAACTTATCTTTTTTTTCAACTTTCAAAATTCATCGTAAACAAACTTAAAATTCAATCAATTTCGAAAAATTAGTGAATAACGGATGACCACGGAAAGCCTTGCAGAGCATTTGGTGGTTTACGTCCAATAAATTATCCTCCGGAACAACTATTCTTTCCAGATGTCCATTCATCATTGCTTTGAAGTCACTCTTTTTTTCCTTTTCGTCAGAAAAAATTTCAAAAACCGGAGTTGGATAATCGCTTCCAAACAATAGATATTCTTCCGGCAATTCCTTCAGGTAATCAAAGTAAGGTTTTCTGAATGGTGTGCTGAATGCAGAAATATCTGCGTAACATTTACCAGAATATAAATTTTTGTCATTCTGTTCTAAATATTTTTTTACTACAGGGAAGTCAGAATGTTCAAGAAAAGATAGTAATCCATTTGCAAAATATGGTAATCCGCAATGAGCAAAAATAATAGTAGCGCCTGCATCCAATCCTTTTCTGAGGTTTTTCTTAATTTCCTTAATTTGTGGAGTAAAGTATTTATTTTTGAAACGAACTGAATTTCTGACACCTTCAAGCCATGACCAGCATAAATAGTCGTAAGTCGATGTTTTTTCATTAGTAGTTGGAATTGCATATTCACCGCCAACATGCAGGAGTAAAGGCAGAGGTTTTCCGTTTTTTGCTGTTGCCAAAAATTCCAAAGCCTCACCAACTCGTTCATCAGCAAGATTAATCTGTTGAGCTGAAGGAAGCCATTTGATTAGAACGGCTCCTTTATCTACATAATTGCTCACACGTGCTTTGAATTCCGGGTCATAAGGATGGACCGAAGCGCCAAGAAGCACTTTGTTCGATGATTTTTGAAGTTGCTGAATTATGTATTCATTATCTATCCAGACATGAGAAGCACCTTCATTACGAATTCCTTTTATATCATATACCGGGTCGAGAGCAAGGCAAACAACCTTATCCATTTTACTTGAATCAATAGTTTTAATGATTGCTTCTGTTAAGTGTGTATCAGAAACCTCTTCCGGTTTGATTCCGGCAAACTTAAGAAAGATTTTAAATCCAACCTGGTCTCTGTACCATTTTGACATACGTCCCCATTCGGGCCAGCGATTCCCCACCAACCCAACATGAACGTGAACATCAATTAAATTTCCATTACTCATGATAATACTCCTAAGTTAATTAATGATAATTAATAAGAATTTGAAATTTATTTTTTCAAACTAAAAAAAGCAATATTTGATATTCTTTATTTTTTCTTTCTGGAACTTCTCCAAATTATAATTCCGCCAATTACAAGAATAACAGCAACTGCTATAATATACCAATATCTGCACCACCACCACCAGCAACAGCAGCATTTTCCGGCAAGATTATTGCCTATATTTGCTGTGCCTTCCGCCATCCCGGGTGTGGAAGTTAAATTCCCATTAGTAACAACATCCTGATGCATATCATTTACTTTTATAGTAGTTATGTCATTTTGTTCCCATTGCGCCATATATTCTCTTCCCCAGCTAAATTCAGTAGCACTAGAAGAAGCATAAACCACAAGGTCTTTGTGATTCCCGTCGGTAGCCATAGGCAAGAATTCACCCGAAAAGCATTGGTCGTGTATCATAAAATGCCTGCAAAACTTACTGTTTGCCACATCACTCGATAATTCAGCAGGAGAATACAATTCATTATTTTCCAGTCCATCTCCATCTAAATCCCATAGGCAGACACCGGAATTATCTGCTCCATGATTTGAGAAAAAGGAAAAAAGAACTTTACATTTCGAATTTGTGGGCGAACATAAATCTTGAAATTTAGCACGTATAGAGTTTTCGAATGCACCATCTGTAACATCATTTCCTGTTGCATCATTATTATCTCCATCTTGATTATCGCAGTCAAGTGCAAGTGTGCCATCAGCATAGTAAACAAAAATATGGCTTTTGGGATAACCTGCATTTCTTAGCATTGTGTACATACTTCTAAGGTTTTGAGCGTATCTGCTATAATTCATTCCTGAATTGATGCCTCCGGAAACAAGAATGGCATATTTACAATTTTTGAATGGAATAGGTCTTAAAATAATCCTTTTATAGTCTATTTCATCGATACTACATTTATGTGGTGTTAGATCCCAGCATTGAAATATGACTGATTTACCTTTGCCGTAATCTGACAATACAATTGGCGGGAATTGTTCCTTCATAATGTCAGTATTCATTGTGAATTTATCATCAATGAATAACCATCGAACTGGATGTCCGAAATTTGCACCGGGATTATCATCAATCATAACCAGCCATGCTTTTGTATATGGGAAAGGTATATCTTTCTTTTCTTCTTTTATCATTGGTCTAACAATATGAGAATTATCTAATGCGTATGGAGTTGTCCAAATTGTCACATTTTCGATCTGGTCAATAATTTTTTGATCAACCAAATACTTAACTATTTGCGCATGACCTTCTCGGTCAACATCTTGTTGGCCGTATGATTCAGTTACTGAAAGGCCAACCGCAAAGAAAAAAGTAATGCCGATAAACAGCCTGAAAGTGTAAAATCTTTTCATAACACTTTATCCTTTTATTTATAAAAAAAACTATATAATTATAATATTCTTTTCAATTTAGTTCATTTTAATCTTCTAATAAATTAATATCCCATAATGATTTAATCCTAATTTATAAAGTAATTATGATAATTCATTTGTATTGTTTAATTACATTAACCATTTAAGTTTGTCTTATCTTTCTTCCTTCTTAATAAAAAGCCCGCAAAGAATGAAATTACTGGAGCGATTATTGATGCAAAGGTCCATTCAGGATTCCTATTTACTTTATCCCAAAAGGCAGTGAAAAAACTTTCTTTAAGCACTATTTTGATTTTATACTCCTTATTTTTACCATCTAATGGATTCATATTTTTGTCATAAGGAGTTACAACCAAGGTCAAAGATGCTTCGCCTCTAGTATTAGCTTTTGGTGTTACTTTCCAACTCCATTGAAATGTTTTGTCAAAAAATTCATTTGTCACTTCATTGAAAATTTTTATTAGAGAATCTTTTTTTTGTTTTTCAGATGGAATAATAATGTTAAATTTGTTTCCAGCGTCATCTTTAAGTTCTATCTTCAAGTATATACCTAAGTATACGTCTTTTGTTTTTATAGCTGTGTTTGAAATTGGAGGCTCATTTCTTTCCTGTCGGGTTTCATTTATAGTTTTTAACAATTCCGTTTCTAATTCTTTTTTATCGATAAGAGTACCAAGCATTGCTCTAACTTCATAAGTAACTTCTTCTTTCATCTTTTCTGGACAATAAAAAGATATAGGACCATGAGTATTAGTAAAAATCATTTCATTGGTTTCTTTAATTTTTGTATTGAAAAAAGCTTTAGTAGAAGAACCTTTCATTGCATTTGCTTTAAAGCTATCTTGCAGTTCACTATAAGCTTTTTCTTTTTTTTGAAGTAGGTTGTTAAAATTAGTTTCCTGCTCATTTAAGCTTTTATCTACAGTTGCAAATTTATTTTTAACTACTTCCAATTCAGACTCGCTAGAAGAATATTTTTTCGACATTTCGGAATATTCTTTCGACATTTCGGAATATTTTTCTTCATAATAATTATATGAGTCATAAGCTGCTTGATCTGCTCTATTAAAACTACAGCCTAAACTAAATATTACTAATAAGAAAAACTTGGCAAAACTTAATTTATTCATTATTTTTTTCATTTTATCCCCATTTTATTTAATTTAAATTTATAATTTTCACACTACATCTGTCCTGGTTCCGTGCCAAAAGTCACAGACAGGATAGTTTGAATCACGTTCTTCCTTTCGGTAAAGGAAGGTCATTGTCATTTGGTTTTGCGTTATGAAGCTTTTACTCTTTGGGATCTTCTTTATTAATGGTAAATAAGTCCCGGTATTGATATATTTCTTTACCATTCCATCCACACTTGTTTCGAAGGTTACATTCTTTGCATCATGCGTATGCCCGTAAACCACAAATTGGATATTCTTATGTTTATCCAATTCCTTCATTGCGTGTTCTCCATCTTCATTATCTCCTGATGGAAAGTGTTTAGAAACATAATCTATAATATCAACCAGACTATGGATTTGGTTATAATCCAATCGGTCAATAAATTTCTTTAATAATTGAAGTTTGTCAACTATGTCTGATTTAAAGAAATAATCAACAACGAGATTATCCCATTGTTTTGCGAATTCTGTTTTCAACAAACCATCAATTGAAGCTCTTAAAGAGTTATAGATTTTTTTCCTATCATCCTGATTTCTAACAGCACCCTTCCATGCTAACCAATCGAATACGCTCGTCATTGGTCGCACATTATTAGCTTCCTTAATTAAAGTCAAGAGTTCATCAGAAGCTCCGAATTGCCTCAAATTATTGATTAATCCGGACATTAGTTCCATTGTAATAGGTTCACCAATAGATTGAAAAATATATGCCTTAGGGTCGAAGGCGCCAATCTTGTCTTTTTTTGATTTCTGGTAATAATTATATAACTTATATCCATTGCACTCACTGTCCCATTCGTGACTATGGCGTGCCAGTAAGGAATAACTTTCATCAATTATTGCTTGCTGATATTCTACTTCCTTAAATTTAGTGAACTTAGCCGTAATTGCCGCTTGGAGTGATGGGAATAAATTGATTGGTCTATCATGGTTTGCAATAATGTATGTTAATTTTGTCGGAATGTTGCTGTATTCATCAGCAACTTTATTTAACTCGTCAAAAAATGTTTGGCAGCTATTATCAGTATTACTGAAAATATCATTCAGGACTTTAAGATAGTTCTTTTCGTTTGCCGCACTGTTTTCATTATACCCGGTAATTTTATTTAGTTTGCCATTCCAAGGTCTATCTGCAAATGGAATTGAAAACCAATAATCTGAACGAACAAAATCGAAAATATCTCCGAGAAGAACAATCCGAATTTCCTTTAAGTCAGTACAACTCTTTGCTCTGATTCGAATATTATCACAAAGCAGTTGCCAAGCCTTTGGATTCACATTGGATGAAGTTGTACCGTCAGCAAAATGCAAGTCGCTTATTATTAAAATCATGTTAACCTCTCCTTTAATTTATCACTTTTTACTACAATATTTCTTCTACTTCGGTTATTTCGAAAAAATGTGAAGTTATTTTCCCTTTCAGTACAACTGTTTTCCCAACCAATGAATGCAAGAATTCATCATAAAAGGGATTGCCTCCTCTTCTCTTTAGGCGGAATTTTGTCGTTCCGGTATCCAAATAAATAGCGTCATGTTCGCTTTTGGAACCTTCAGAAAATTTTTGGAGAATCACAATCCCTTTTATCGTTATGGTATCTTGACTTAACATTTATTTCCTATGGTATAAACGCCATCCCAGCAATTTATTCCCGCTTTGTTTAAGAACTAAGACATCTACCGATTTTATTTTATTAGTTATTACTTCAGTATCTTTGATGAAAGTACGGAAAGAAATTTGTTCATTTCCGGACATACTTTTTGCCAATGCAGAAATCTTCCTGCCTTTAGTGGATACAACATATTCACTTTGCTTTTCCTTACCTGAAAAATTTACTAATTTAAAAATATCTTTAATTTCATTTGAGTATTTTTTAGCTGATTTACTTTCGGATTTTTCAATTCTTTTAGAAGGCATAATTGATGATTTCAAATCCAATCCTTTGCTAAATAATTTCAGTCTCCTGTTTTCAACCGAATCAGCACCACCTTCCATTATCGCTTCTTTCACAGGTGCAATTGAAGGATCACCCAATAAGTAAAATTGAGCCAGAGTTTTTAATTCGTATGGATCAAGATGAGGTCCGCTCTTTTTAAGGAATTCTTGTCGGGCTTCCAAAAGAGCCCTGCCTGAAGAAGCACCTGCAATGACATGCTTTATGAAATACTGAGTAATTAAGTCGGCAAGTCCCTGGCCGGTGGAAGGACCATACGCAATCGTGCTGCTTCCTAGAAATGAAATTGCTTTATTATATAGGTATGTAAGGGCTATTCCAAGGTCTTGTTGGTCATTAAATTCGGGATCGTATAATTCTGCTCCATAGCAGCATTCAGCTGCAACAATGGTACCTTTTGTAATTTTCCCGACTAAATCTCCAGAATATTGTGCTATTGGATAATTATTGTCCTTTTGTCCATAAAAATTTGCATCAGCTGGTGATCCATGACAATTATAGAAATGAGTTAAGGGCTTTAAATTATCAAGAGTATAACCACTATTTGAAGGAGGGGATATTTTTAATTTATTCGCATTCCCGAAAATATTAACTAAGCTCTTATGAGTAGAAATTTTCCATGAATCTGTCGAGACTGCAAAATATTCCAAGAATTTTTCTTCGTTTAATTGTTTGAAATTTATAATTGTTGCAAAAACAGTCGAAAGATAATTTAAATCTACTTTGCCTGGAATATCAGGAATTCGTCCTACTACTCTGCTTGGACCGATAAACGACTTTATATCACTTCCGTAAGGAGAATCACAAGCATAAGGTAAATCAGAAGGAACTATTGAATCATCATCATCGGCAGGATTTATAATTTCCATAAAAGGAATTATATCTTGGGAGCCAAAAATAACCAAGTATGCAGGGTTTAACGTGTTGTAAATTTTATCGACAATTTTTTTGCAATTTCTTCTAGTAATATTTTTGATTGATTTTATTCCATATCTCGAGATTGATTTTTCATCGTCAATATAAATTATTGACGTAGATAAGTTCCTCTTTAAATCTGAATTTACTAAATCTGTAAGGTGTTTTTCAATCTTAGCAAAATTCTTCCCGTATTTTGCAAAAAGATTTTTTTTGCTGGAAATAATAATTTTTAGTGTACTATTCATAATATCCTCAAATAAAAAATGATAAGCTAATTATAATAAATTTCGATTATCGATGAATTCTCGGAACGGTTTGCCCATTCAGTTTTTTTCTTATTTCTCGAGTCGAGTCAAGTGTTTTTTGAGGTAATGTTTGAATATTATGAGAGTCTATCAGATGAGTGTTTATTGTCGCCGGTTTTATCGATCTGATTACTGAGTCGGGGATTTTAACTCTTGGAATACTTACAGTATCGGGAATATTCATTTTCATTAAGACAAGTGCTGCTCCTAAGGAAATCCAGTCATTATTCTTAACTCCCAATGCAGCTAATGTTTGTTGTTCATCTTCAATTTGTAAATTATTGATAAATACCTTCCATAATACATCTTGAGGTATCACATCGCCGTGGTACTGCATATTTTTTTCTAAATCAAAAAAATTAATTATAGAATTTTTGAGTTGACTAATCATCATCGATTTGCTGGCAAAAAACGGGGCAGAGTCAATATGAAATTCATGACTTCTGAATCTTAATTTGATGCTGTCCTCTTGGACATTTAAGTCGAATTGGTTTATTTTATTCTCGATATTTTGTATCGGCTTATATGTGACTAATGAGTCTAAGGTTTTTGGATTATTTACTGGATTGCTTGCAGTACTTGTATAAACCCATGCAATAATACCAAGGACAGATAATAAAAAAAGGGAAACAATAATTAAGCGAATAATTTTGAAGGATTGCAGGGAATTCATTTCTTTGAAGATTTTCTTTTGGATAATATCCCGAAAGATGAAAAATAATATTCCCAGAGCCAAACCAGCTATCCCAGCTACTTGGCCGAACAATTTAAGTATATTTAATTCCATTATAATTATAAATTTTTTTTAGTAAAAGATTACTTTCTAAATGTCAATGGAACTAACTAAAAACAACTTATTATAAAATTAAAACAATTTTATGCAAAATACAAAAAAATATTAAATAACCAAATAATTATTAAAAATATTATTATTTCATCAATACGTTTATTATTGCGTTAATAGAATGTTAATAGAATTATTTTTGTTTTTCTTCTAATTGAATTCTAAATTTATTCTCTTTTGATACTTACGAAAATCCGGAGAATTTTTAAAGCGGTTGAATCGGCATAAAGTTGACATAATCAACTTAAGTAAAATCTATATATTAGTTTGACCAGTAATATTGAGATTTGATAATTGACTTTTTGTACTCAAAATTTTGATGAAGGTCTTTACAAGGGCAGACGCAGGTAATTACTCGGCAATAAGGAATTTATTTTTTTTCGTATAGAGTCAGTTATACATTATAGTATTGTCTTTGACCGAAAACAGCTGTCCCAATTCTTAGAATCGTTGCCCCTTCTTCAATTGCGATTTTATAATCGTGCGACATACCCATTGAAAGCTCCGTGAACTTAATAATGCCCATAGACTTATTGAGTGCTTCTTTCAACTCTCGCAGCATTGTAAATTCTTTGCGTATAATGACTTCGTCATCGGAAAAAGTGCCTATGGTCATTAAACCAATTGTATTGATATTTTCGAATTTCTGAACTTCTTTTGCAAAACCAATTACGGCATCGGGCTCTAGTCCATGTTTGGATTCTTCGCCGGATGTATTCACTTGCAAGAGTATATTTTGAATTTTATTATACTGTCCAGCTCTGGTATCAATTTCTTTCGCAAGGTTGATTGAATCAACCGTATGAATCAAACTCACGTAAGGGAAAAGATATTTAACTTTGTTGGATTGCAAATGTCCGATAAAGTGCCAATCGGGCTGTCTTTCTTTACTTTCGAAAAACTTGATTTTATCCTTAATTTCCTGAGCATAATTTTCACCAAAAGTACGAATTCCTGCTTGCATTGCTAATGCAATATCTTCTGCGGGGAAAGTTTTAGATACGGACACTATTGTGATTTCACCGGGATTTCTGTATTCCGATTCAGCTTTTCCTATAATTTCTCTTCGAACTTGTTTGAAATTGCTTTTTATTTCTTCTAATCTGTTGTTTGCCATAAGTTTTAATATAATATTAATTTATCTTTAACAAGCACCTTACCGTTAGCAGTAATTATGAAATAATACACACCATTTATATAGGAGTTCAAATCTGCAATTATTTCATTTGAATTGTAAGATTGAGTATTGAAAATTGCATTTCCTAATAAATCAAAAATTTGTAATTCATAATTAGTACTTTTAACAAAATTAATAAATAATGTTTTATTAAATATGGAATAGTGAAGATTTGCAATTGAATTGCTTTCTTCAACTGAAGTTGCATCTAAATACTCGATTCCGGTTGTTTCCATCAAGGCTTTCTGATTAATTCCACGATTTATTTCAAGGGTATAATATTTTTCCTGATTTAGCGGCACAGTCTTCATATCTCCGTTCAAATAAAAGACAGTATCGTGCCTTGTTCCGTCCTTTTGCTTGAAAGTTACTTCAATCGGTAAATCGAAGAAATAGCCTCCTTTTTGGAAGCCCCAACCTTCTGTCTGAGTTTGTTCCAAAATCAACGTTTCACCAAGATAATTGTCACCATCCATACCTCGATAAATTACCTTAGCGTTTATTTTCGGCCAGCCGGGATTATACACCCATTGGTCGAAAAATTGGTCAAGATTTTTAGATGAAATCTGTTCAAATAAAGTTTGTAACATTTCGGAAGTCATATTGGAATACTTATACTTTTTCAAAAAGCCTGTTAAACCCCGGAAGAAAAGTGAGTCTCCAAGCTTCCAGCGCAGCATACTCACGACAACTGCACCTTTCATATAAATTGTGCTTGGATAATTAGAAGTTGCTGAATTTCTGGGGAAATCGTAAAGAGGTATTACTCCTTCAATTTTAGTTAAATTATTGATATATAAACTTCTTTTACTGTCCAAAAAGCTTAAATAAGCAGAATAATTAGCGAAATGCGACATCCAGAGTGCTTCCGAAAATGTTGCCCAAGATTCATTCAACCAAGCATCACGGTAATCGAATGGAGTTACGGAATTTCCAAACCACATGTGTGAAAGTTCGTGAGCAGCGGTGGTATTCGATGAATCCTTTTTGGAATAATGAGACCAGCAAAGTGCCTTGTAATAATTTATCATTTCCTGAGATTCCATTGAACCTTTCTTTGTTAGGACATAACCTACTTTCGTGAAAGGATACGGACCGAATGTTTCGCTGAAATAAGTCACCATTTCCGGGACCATTTTGAATGCAAATCTAGCTGCAGTGGTATCCTTCGGATTCGCAAAAACTGAGATAGGGACTGAAGCACCATCGAATTTCAATTCTTCAAGCTCACCAATATTGAATGTGAGCAAGTAGGTTGCAGGTGGGTAATTATATGAATAATAATAAATATCTCTTTCATCTGAAGATTTATCAAGGGAATCGAGTTCGCCACCAACAGCTACATTATTACCTTTTGGAACAATGAATTTTCCGTGAAAAGTTGCTTTGTCAGAAGGTAAGTCATAACAAGCAAGCCAATGCTGAGTTGTCCCGACATAATTATTCAAAAATCCTACGCCAAGTGCATAAAGCAGTGTGTCGTCATAATGAACACCTCCCCAAGGCTGCAATTTTCCTTCATTTGTCATAATGCCGCTATAGTAAATCCTAATTTTTGCAGTATCGTTCAAATTTGATTTTGGAGGAGCTACTTCAAAATGCATTGTGGCAGAAGTAGAGTCCCCAACCTTAGAGTATTGTACTTTTACCGCATCATAGAAAACCGAATCAACATTCAATCCTCTTAAATGAAAGTAGAATTTGCTTGTATCTTGACGTGTGAGCCATCGAAGTGTAACTTCATTGACAGCTATTAACGATTTTTCCGCTAAAACAGGGAATTCAAGTTCTGCAGAATAGTCCAGAACATCAAAATCCTGAGCAATATATTTAGTAGGTTCAGAAATATTCAGGATATTTGCATCATTTTTTGCAAATGAAACTGAAATGAGTGATAGATATATTAATAAATAGTATAGATATTTCATTCTAATCCGGCATTATTTATACAAAATTACAAAAAAGATAAATTTTGATAAATCTTTTGAAAAATTAAACCTTTTTTAAAAAATTTCGTCTAAAAAAGTGAGAGACAAAAAATACAATTGCTGCTAAAATGCAATTAAATTAATGGAGGAATCCACAATGAAAGCAAGAACAGTTATAATTAGTTTGATGGTTACCATAACCATCTTTTTGGCAGCAAGTTCAATCACTCAGGCACATCCACCCTGGGCAAGACAATATTATCCTAATATCGGTGTGGGATTTGTATTCTTCCCCGAATATAATTTTTACTATGATTTTCATCGTGGAGGATATTTTTACCTGGTAGATGGTAATTGGATGTTCGGCATAGAATTACCAATGATGTATTCACATGTGAATTTTGGTTTGGCTATGCGTGAATTCTATTCTCGACATTATACTTATCCCTGGCAATACAATCGTGACCACTTTATCAGATTCAACAAGAAACATCATACTCATTTCCTAGTAAATCATAAAGTTCATCATAAGAGCCATGGCCATTATTCGAAAAATAAGTCAAAAAGCCACAAAAGCTATTACAAAAGCCATAACAAAGGACACGGTCGAGGCGGAGGGAAAAATCACAAAAGATAATTAACGGATTGAAATTTATACAGATTTGCAAATAATTTTCCTTCCGAAGGTTACAATCCTTCGGAAGGTTAAATTTGATAGAATACTAATTAGTGAATAATAATTCACGATATTTTGGCAGCGGCCATAGGTCATCATCAACGATTAATTCCAATTTATCGATGTTATGTCGGATTTCCTTCATATATTCAGTAATTGTTACGTAATATTCATGAGCCTTTTCGGTTGAATCTTCGATTTTATTCAATCGTTTTCTTGCCTGAATCATTTCCACAACTTTGGTTTGAACTATAGTCTTATGTTTGGAAATTCTGCGAATCATATCCATTTGAGGTTCTGCTAAAACTTCAAATTCATCAGCAGGAAGCAAATCTCTGAGTCCTTTCACATTTTCAATAAGTATATTTTGGTATTTAATTACTGTAGGTATAATATGATTATTTGCCAGATCACCCAGGACACGAGCTTCAATTTGCAGTTTGTTTGTTATTCTTTCCACCAGAATTTCATGACGGGCATGCAATTCTCTCTTTGAAAGAACATTAGTTTCAGTAAAGAGTTTTTCAACATTTTCCGTTAACAATGCTTCGAGTGCTTGGACAGGATTTGTTATATTAGTCAAACCTCTGCTTGCTGCTTCATCAATCCATTCCTGACTATATCCATTTCCTTCGAATAGTACGTTCTTGGAGTGAATAATATAACTGCGGAGAACTTTGAAAATTGCTTCATCTCTTTTATTCCCGTCAATTGTAATTGCATCAACATCTTTTTTGAATTGGTATAATTGCTTGGCAACAGCAGTATTCAGTACGGTCATTGGTCCTGCACAATTTGCGGAAGAACCTACTGCACGAAATTCAAATCTGTTACCTGTAAAAGCAAATGGAGAAGTTCTGTTACGGTCGGTGTTATCAAGTAAAATTTCCGGTATTTTCCCCACATTTAATTTAAGTTCTGTTTTCAGGTCCGGTGTCATTTTATCGTCAGTTACTTTATTTTCAATTTCATCTAATATTTTCGAAATTTGAGAACCAAGAAAAACAGACATAATCGAAGGTGGTGCTTCTGCTGCACCTAATCTGTGAGAGTTTTCAATTGTAGAAACACTTGCACGCAAAATATCCTGATTGTCGTACACTGCTTTTACTGTATTTACCAAAAATGTAAGGAAAAGTAAATTTCTTTTGGGTGTGGAACCCGGAGCAAGCAGATTCACGCCTGTATTTGTTGCCATTGACCAATTATTATGCTTACCTGAACCATTTATATTTTTGAAGGGTTTTTCGTGGAATAGGATTCTGAAATTATGTTTGCGGGCAGTTTTTTTCATAATATTCATAATCAATTGATTATGATCCACGGCAATCACCATTTCCTCGAAGATAGGCGCACATTCAAATTGATTCGGTGCAACTTCATTATGTCTTGTTTTCACGGGAATTCCCAATTTATGCGACTCAATTTCGAAATCTGCCATGAAAGCTTTCACTCTTTGCGGAATTGCTGAAAAGTAATGGTCTTCCAATTGCTGATCTTTTGCGGAGGCATGTCCCAGCAATGTTCTTTCTGTGAGGTACAAATCCGGACGTGCATTGTAAACTGCTTCATCCACAAGAAAATATTCTTGCTCCCAACCAAGAGTGGAAATTACTTTTGTGATATTTTTATCGAAGAACTGGCAAACTTCAACAGCAGCTTTATCGAGAGTACTTACCGATCGAAGCAAAGGTGTTTTATAATCGAGTGCTTCGCCTGTATATGAAACGAAAATTGTGGGAATACAAAGTGTTTTGTCAACAATGAATGCAGGGGAAGACGGGTCCCATGCTGTATAACCACGTGCCTCGAAAGTATTTCTTATCCCACCGCTTGGGAAACTTGATGCATCGGGTTCTTGCTGGAATAATTGTCCTCCGTCGAAATTTTCTACGACTTCTCCATTAGAAATATCCAAAAAACCGTCATGTTTTTCTGCTGTTGATGCATTCAGCGGCTGGAACCAGTGAGTATAGTGAGTTGCGCCTAATTCCATCGCCCAGGCTTTCATACCTAAGGCTACTAAATCTGCGATTTTTCTGTCAATATGTTCTCCTTCGTCTATTGCTGCTATTACTTTTCGATAAGCTTCCTTAGGAAGATACTTTTTCATTTTATCTTTATCGAAAACATTCATTCCGAAATATTCAGAAGTTTTTGTATCAGGATAAACCACTTCAATTGGCTTACGGGAATGAGATGCAGCAATTGCTGAAAATCTACTATGCGGCATAAAACACCTTTTTGGTTATTTTTAATAATTAATAATTACAAAATTAGCAATTTATTTTAGAATGTAGTATGAAAATGAGGGGGTATTGCAAAATAAATATTAAAATATTTGCAAATTCAGAAATTATTAGTAGGGGTATGGCTAAAAATATACAATAATTATGTTTAAGTGGGAAAAGTTGAAAAAATGAAAATCACTTCCAATTTTATGTTTTCAGAAGAGTTTCTGAAAGTTTAAGGTGTAAGTTAAACTCTTAATTTCTGATGATTTTTTGTCAGTCTAAATCTAAGTTGAGGATTTTAGTATTATTAATTAATTAGAAAGTGTCTAAATCTCTGCATTCAATGACTTTGCCATTATAATTTACTTTTATCTCATCGAGCAAATCCTGTTCGGTTGCACCCCGGAATAAAATATGATAAAGAATTACTAATTTAAGACGTGCTTTACCAGCAATTTCGCCAAGTTCATAAGTGGAAGTATGATGTTTAGAATGATATTCTCTCCAGATTTCTCTCCGTTTGTCAAATCCGGCTTTACTGTAAACTTTATACACAAGAATATCAGCATTTTGTGCGTATTCAATTATTTTATCTGTAGGAGCGGTATCTGCGGAGATTACTATAATCTTATTTTCATTTTTTGCTTTCCTCTTTTTCCTGCATCTTTCTGCGAAGAATTGAAATCACTATCATAAGGCCGCCAATTGCCAGAAAGATTATTCCAAGAGTGCGCATAGAGTCGGTAAAGATTATGAAGAAGTTAACTCCCAGCGATATTAATATCAAGCCGAATAGTGCCAAATTCTTAAATGAAATTATCTTTTGAGTCATATTTTTTATTTTTTATGCAAATTATGAAAAAATACTTTAATATCAATTATAAATAAATATCAATAGTTTTTTTTATGTAATTTTGCATATCATCTCATTAAGACATTATGAAACAAAAAATTGATAAATTCACCCTGCCGCCTGGCATGTATTTCGTCCGTATTGGGAATGAAAAGCCAGTGAAATTTGTTAAGATATAGATTATTGCCGTTACCTTTAGGCAACGGGTATGAGAAGTTTATATATCATTAATGAGATTAAAGTCCAATCAATATCTTGATTTTTATTCCCACAGATAAAGCTGTGGGCTATTAATTAATTATCAATTAAAATACTCTGGATTCCTGCGTTCGCAGGAATGACAGCCGTTATATTCCCTCTCCTTTAGGAGAGGGTTAGTGTGAGGTTGTATTAAAACTGCACTAGATTCTTCGGCCCTCTTAATGCAGCTTCGAAAGAACCCTGAAAGGGTTAAATAAGATTAGCCACGGGTGAAACCCGTGGATGTTGATTCACCAAAGCCCAACAGAACCACAAAGTGGTTCAATATAAATAAGAAGGGCGAACCGCCATTCGCCCCTACAATAAATCATTTAAAATTTAAAATCTAAAAATAATAATTACTATACAAACTTTACAAACTTTACAAACTTTATAAACTTTATAAACTTTATGAACTTTACAAACCTACAGCCCTCTCCTATACTTGCCGCCTACTTCGTAGAGCACTTTCGTGATATCACCCATTGAACAATACTGAACTGTCGAAAGGAGTTCCTCGAAAATATTACCTCCTGTGAGGCAGACTTTCTTGAGTTTAGCAATCGCTTCTTCGGATTTGCCGAGATTAGTTTCTTTGAACTGAGCTAATTGATTCAGACGAACGTTTTTCTCATCATCGCTGGCACGAGTTATTTCTATTGATTCATAATAATTTTCTGCATGCTCGGGCAGGAAGGTATTCACTCCCATTATTGGGTATTCGCCGGACTGCTTCATATATTCATAGTAAAGCGATTCTTCCTGAATTTTGGAACGCTGATACTGAGTTTCCATTGCACCCAACACTCCGCCACGCCTTGAGATATTTTCAAATTCCATGAGTACTGCTTCTTCCACAAGATTTGTGAGCTCTTCAATGAGGAATGAACCTTGAATAGGATTTTCATTATAGAGCGGTCCAAATTCTTTGGAAGTAATCAACTGAATTGCCATTGCACGGCGAACTGATTCCTCAGTCGGAGTGGTAATTGCTTCGTCATAAGAATTTGTATGCAGTGAATTGCAATTATCATAAAGTGCCAAAAGAGCCTGAAGTGTAGTCCGGATATCATTGAATTCAATTTCCTGCGAGTGAAGCGAACGACCGGAAGTTTGAATATGATATTTAAGTTTCTGACTCTTTTCATTTGCACCATATCTATTTTTCATTGCAACAGCCCAGATTCTGCGGGCAACTCGGCCAATCACTGAATATTCAGGATCCATACCGTTCGAGAAGAAGAAGGAAAGATTCGGTGCGAATTCATCAACTGGAATGCCTCTATTGAGGAAATACTCAACATAGGTAAATCCGTTTGCAAGAGTAAATGCTAACTGCG
>Ga0154569_133_pt2 | contig 31053 bp, 28 predicted proteins | sample RifGroF2_FD_115998 | JGI IMG/M metagenome (GOLD analysis project Ga0154569, IMG submission 115998) | Ignavibacteria bacterium GWF2_33_9
TATTTCTCGGAATAAATTCAAATTCAGCAATACCTGTAATCAAATTTACATTTGTTGAATTAATCCAATTTGAGATAAATCCGGGATCTTCCAAAGAGTTCAACTTCATATTCACAAAAGGAATGGCAGTTTCGCTCCAAACCAGCAGGTCAATATTTCCCTGCTGGGCGAGAAGAGAATCCGCAATCTTCATATGATAAAAAATCTGACCTAAAGGATCACCTGACCATTTCTCCCATGGATTGATATTTGGCTGCACCAGCCCGATGGTCATATTTTTTGATTGCTTTAAATTTTCCTTATAATCATATTTTTTCAAAACAGTAAATGAATAAAAGTATGGCAGGAATAATATTAGTACAATACCCAGAAGAAAATATGACGCCTTTTTGTTTTTCATCAGAAAATCTAGTGCTTTTTTATTCGGATGAGCTATGAATTCCTGTGTCAATTTAAGTATAAGAATATTTACGATAAGAATAAGGAAACTGCTGCCCCAAATTCCTGTTATATCAATAAATTGAATCCAGAACACATTGGAAATCTGAGTATTGCCAATTACAAGCCATGGATATCCCAAATCACCCAAACTATGAAGCCATTCGAATGTGAGAAAGATAAATGGAAAAGTTGTAAGTGCGAATTTGGATCCCATCTTTTTTTTGAATAGGAAAAATAACCAAAAGGGGAATAGAAAGAAAAGGGGGTGTCCCAAATCGAATGCGAGTCCCGAATATAGCAAAAACGGGTCAGTCTTTTCTGCCCAGCTGCTTATCCACCAACTTGTTCCGGTGTGGTAAATAAAGAATGTAAGGTAAACATAAAGGTACTTAAACCTTGGATTTTCCTCACCGGAAAAGATAAATAAAATAGGCACTAATCCTGCAAAAGCCAGTAAAGGGAGTGGCATTGGCGGAAAAGCAAGTGCCAGCAATACTCCTGAAAGTATCGAGTACATCAGATTTTGCTTCGTGGATAATTTTTTCATTATTTACTAAAATATTATTTTTAAAATTAACTATTGTTTATTAAATAATAATGAACAAATTTCTTTTTTCTAAGAAGAAAGTGAAATTGAAAGTTAAAAAAAGATATACTAAGGAAAATAATAGAAAGTTAAGCACCTATTTATATCCTCATGTGTTAAGTAAGTAGAATTAATGTATTATTGACTTTATTCATATTATTTCGTAAATATTTCATAATTTAGAATATTGTAAATTCAATTTTTTCGGAGGAAATATGAAATTTGCTAAGAAAATTTTTATGGTACTAATTACCATTCTTCCGGTATTACTGGTTTCCTGTTCAAAAGATAGTACAACCAGCCCGATTGATACCGGTTCATACAGTCTTTCTTGTGTTGTGAACGGTGGAGGTTACACAAACCAAACTTTCGCTTTCAGTCTTACTGCAGCTGCTGTTACTAATCCTCAGGAAGGTATAATTGGCTGCACCTTTACAGATAATGAGGGTAACTCCGCAGTAATTGTTTTCAGCGGGACTACTACAGGTACATATACTGTGGGTGAGACAGGTGATAATGGTCTTTCAATTGCAATGGAGAATAATTTATTTCTGGGGATAACTTCCGGTTCAATTATTGTAACCAAAGTTGGAAGTGTTGGTGGAGACATCATCGGAACCTTTTCGGGTGAGGGAATAGTTATTGACAATAGTGTTCCTCAGGTAATCCAAATTACCAATGGAAAATTCAAAGCAAAACGACTGACATAAGTTTAATAATTGCATTGACTTTTTAGAGACGTAGCTAGACTACGTCTTTTTTTTGTGAAAATGAAAGGGATTTTGTATTTGTCATTCTGAACGAAGTGAAGAATCCAGGTGGTTGTTTTGTATTCGGCTGTCATTCCTGGCTCACCCGAAGAAATCGGGGCGTAAACAGGAATCTATCCGCATTTTCGATGTTCTGGGGAATTGTGCCCTTACCGTAGGGGTTCAAAATTTTGAACCCCTACAAAGGATTGATGTGTCCGCACTAACGCCGGGAGTATATTTTGTGCGGATTGGGGACCGGACAATGAAATTTATTAAAATATAGAAAAGGGGCGTTAAGCCCCTTTTCTATATCTTAATTTTCTAACTATTATTTATAATCAAATTTTGCAGTAAAGTGGCGCAAGAATGGTGCTTGCCAAGTTATCTTCATTGGTTTCAGTTCATCTCTGCGATTATATACATTAATAATTGAATCAGCAATATATTCGATATGACTCTTAGTATATACTCTGCGGGGAATTGCCATGCGCACTAATTCCATTGCTGCAGGACGGAAATTACCATTATCATCGTATCCGCCAAACATAACAGAACCAATTTCGCAGCAGCGAATACCGCCTTCTTTATATATTTCCACTGCAATTGATTGACCGGGGAAAAATTCAGGATCAATATGCGGTGCAAAACGCTTTGCATCCAAATATACCCCATGTCCACCGGTTGGTTCCAAGTAAGGAACTCCGCCTTGGGTTAGCAAATCACCTAAATATTTAACTTGTCCAATGCGATATTCCAAATAATTTTCATTAAGTACTTCACGGAAACCTTGTGCCAAAGCAGCCAAGTCACGACGAGTAAGTCCACCATATGTAATGAATCCTTCAGTTACAATAAGCACAGTTTTTGCTTGTTCTGCAACTTCATCATTATTTGTGGCAACAAAGCCACCGGAATTGGAAAGTCCGTCTTTTTTTGCACTCATAGTTGCACCATCAGCATAGGAGAACATTTCTCGTGCAATTTCTTTGATGGTCTTATTTTCGTAGCCTTTTTCTCTCTTTTTAATAAAGTAAGCGTTTTCGGCAAAGCGGCAGCAATCAATATAAAGCGGAATATTATATTTGGATAGTATTCTCTTTGTTTCTCTGATATTTTCCATTGAAACAGGCTGTCCACCACCACTATTGTTTGTAATAGTCAGCATGCCGATTGGTATATTTTCGGCACCTTTTTCGATAATTAATTTTTCGAGTTTTTCTAAATCAATATTGCCTTTGAAATCTGCAATGACTGCAGGATCAGCACCATCTTTGGAAGGAAGGTCAACTGCAATTGCTTTGGTGTATTCCAAATTGCCACGAGTTGTATCGAAGTGAGTATTGTTGGGAATAATTTTCCCTTCGCCACCGACAACAGCGAATAAAATTCTTTCCGCAGCTCTTCCTTGATGCGTTGGAATAATGTGTTTGAATCCTGTGATTTCTTTTACAATTGCTTCAAATTCGAACCAGTTACGTGAACCGGCATAAGATTCGTCTCCGTCCATCAGAGCAGCCCATTGTTTCGAGCTCATTGCGGTAGTGCCGCTATCAGTGAGCAAGTCAATAGTTATATGTTCGGAACGTAATGAAAATGTATTATAATTCGCTTCTTTTATAAATAATTCTCTTTCCTCACGAGTTGTGATAGGGATTTCTTCTACAGCTTTAATTTTGAATGGCTCCAAGAAAGATTTCATATTACCTCTTATCTTTTTGCAATTTGCAATTTTACATAAAAAACAAAATTACGAAAAAAATCTCAAATATATACTAAGATATTGAAAAATAAAGAAATTAATAAGAAGGCTGCAGGTCCGTTTCTGAGATTATTACATTACATTTTTATTAAAAATTATTTCCGGAATTTTAGAGAAAATTTATCATTTACTGTTTCCAAAACAATGAAATAAGTTCCAGCTGATACCTGGTTCAAATCAAATTTTGTATCAAAAACGGAATTATTTTCCGAGAAAAATTGATTAACTAAAATTATGTTTCCTAAAATATCAGTTAAATATATTTTATTTGACCCTTTTTCAAGCAAATTGCATTTAACTGAAATTGATGAACTGTTCATCTGCATAATAGTCATGCCCGGGATACCATTTTGCACTTGCAAAAGTCTGTCATCACCACTCTGACAAATGAGCAATTTCACCATTGTACTTAAAGTTGAATCTGTTGAAAACAAATTACCCAATGATTTCATTGATACTTTCTTGATTTCAAATTTTGAGATTAATTGATCGCCTAGTAATGGTGTGCCCTGCAATTCAATAAATTGTGTTTCTGCAGTTTTGGAGACAGTTCCATTAAAAAGTGCAGAAAAGTCCATTAGATAATTATCTCCATTCAGAATCAAATTGAATGGAATTGAAGCATTATTTACCATCACTTTTGTTGGATAATAAACTGCACGTGGAAATTCCAATTGTAGATTGAAAGTATCTGCAACGTACACATCATCAAATTCAGCATGAAGGGTAATCGGCAGAGTTCCATTTGCAGCCTTCGGGTCGAATTCAAATTGAGCCTGATTGTTGAAGGAGAATATTAAATTATCACCCCTGAAAGTCTCACCAATTAAATCAATTTTCAGACTATCAGTGCAATCAGCACCTTCAAAGTAAAACGTCAGAACGCAATTTACCTGAACATCAGGTAAAATCGGATTATAATTGACTGTAAATATTTTTGATTGCGAATTGGACAAAGTTATGGGTGCAAAAGCGGGATTAAAAGAAAAGTAACCAGGATAATTGCCGGTGATTGAATAAGAAGTGATCTTGACGTCAAAATTCTGATTATTTGATATGTTAACATCCAAAGGATTGACTGTTCCGGATCCAACTACACCATAATTCAATTGCATCTTGTCACTAATCAAATCAATAGGTTGAACATTTGCTGTGCATTTAATATTTATTGGTACAGAAACCCCGTCAACAATTGTGGAAACGGGTACAGTTATATTTGCAATTCCTAAATCTACATCATTGCCCTGATAAGTAATAACTAAAGTCGCAGTATTCTTAGCACCATCCATGTTAATAGGCAGTGCGTCTAAGAATTTAGCAGTGAATAAATTGCTGAGATTACCTGTGATAGCACCAATATTTAAAATCTGACCGCTTCCTGCTCCTGAAAAAGAAAAATCGACATTTATATCTTTTCTGTTACATTTACTCACAGTTCCAAAATCAATATTATTTTGTGCAGAAATTGAGGATGCAGTTCCATTTGCAGAAATAGGAATTTTAATTGTGGTATCGCAAGGTAAATCGAAATGAACGGAAATAATATCATTGAAAGGCCCAATTGCAGTTAATTTCAGATTGAATTTAATATTTCTAACATTATCCGTTGGGGTTAAGTTATAATCAAAACCTATTAAATCTAAAACAAGTTCACTTTTAGAATTCTTAATATCAGCAATGTGAACATCTTGTGATGCATTTAAAGTAATTGTGGAAGAACCGGGATAAGAAATATTCAGTGATCTGTCTCCAAAATCAACAGGATTAGGATTTACATTATAATCTATTTTTTCTGAGGTAGCAGTAATTTCGATGATAATTGGTGTTCCCGGAACTTGTGTTGGAATTTGCAATCGAGCAAATTTAGGTCCGGGACTTCCGACAGTAGGATCAAATTCAACCACGTATATTGTAGCGCTTGTTCCGTCATAAGGTGGAAGGTCAATATTATTGGGTTTGGGATTAATAATCGTAAAACAAGTATTGTCAGTTCCTAATATTACTTCACCTGTAAGAAGAATTAAATTTTCCGAACTAATCGCAGCATTAAGCACCCTCACTGTATCTCTAGGTCTTTCGCAAAAAGTATGACTTCCGAAAGCCATAGTATCTTTAGAAACCACAGGAATCACATCGGAATAGACATTGAGTGATGAAAAAATTATGAATATTGCTAATGCTGTAATAAAGGTATTTATTTTTCTCATATTCATTTACAAGTTTTTTTACTGAAAATTAAAAAATCAATTCATACAAACTTTAAATTAACCAAAATATTGAAATTAACAAAATATAAATCAATATATTATAATAAAAAAAACCGCCCTTAACGAGGGCGGCTTCCTTTTATTCCAATGGGGAAATTTCTTATTTTTCGTAAGCGTATTCTTTACATTCGGAATCTTTCCATACTGACATACCTGTAGTAGCTGCCATCTTATCGTAAGCCATTGAATTTGCACCATAAAGAAGTGATTTTGCATCATATCCCAAAAGTCTTAGGACAGCTGCAAGGTTTGCACTAGTTGTGCCGGTGTGGCAATAAACAACGATAGTTTTGTCTGTTGGCAATGTTTTAAGGAATGTAGCTAATTTCAAATCAGCTTTAGGAGTATACTGAAATGCTCCGGGAATATGACCAACTGTAGTGAACTGAGCATCAGTGAAATAATTCACAATGTAATAGTTTGAGAGATTTTGGAAAACAGTAGTTGCAGAAATCGATCCAGGACCGAAACCTTCAGTAAATAAAGTAGCAACTCTTGCATCTAAAATTTCAGCACCGGTTTCTTTCCCTGTTAATAATACAGGCATTATTCCTAAAGCAGGTTTTGCAGGAGCAGCAGTTGAAACAAATTGTGATGCGTAAGCATTACCATTTGCAACTGTTGTTTTCCATTTTGAAGCGAAATCTGAATGCCAAGAGCACATTCCGAATTTCAAAGCAACTACTTTATCATATCCTTTCACTCTTAAAATAGCTGTTAAGTAACTTGCAGTTTGGCCACTATAGCAAACTAAAGCAACTTTATCAAAGTTTGCCAAATCAGTAGCATTAATGTGAGTCATAACGTCAGCGAAAGCGATATTTTTTGCACCGGCAATATGACCTAAAGCAAAATCAGCTGCGGAACGGATATCAATAATGTACGCTTTACCTGTCTGATTTAAAGTGTATAAATCAGTAGCAGTTATAACTGCTGGGCAATACGTATTGATATAGTCTCCATTAGCTTCGAAATATGTAGCTAATACCTCGGATTCAACAATATCAGGAGAAGTTGAATCTTCGGAGCAGGAAACGATAAACATAAGAGCAAAAAGAATGCTGAGCAGGGAAAAATACTTTTTAAACATTATAAAACCTTTAATTTTTGTTTGTTAATAATTAATTTATTAAACACTATAAATAGTTATTTAAGCCAATCTTCGGGTAATGCATTATCTACAGTAACTTTCTTCGAAGCAGCCTTCTCCCAATCGAGTAAATCTGATTCGAATAAGTACCATTTTTTATTTACTAATTCAGTTCCAACTTTACGAATATGGCAATTGTAAGAACAAGACTGACCAACTTCAACTTTTGTTCTTTCAGTCCAACGTAAAATATTATGAGGTGTGGTGAAATTGTAAGTAGGTAAAGCATCAAAATTTGAATATTGAGCAACACCATATTCTTTCCAATTGTCCGGAGCACCCAAGGTACGGCGAACAGTAGATAATTTAAATTTAGTTTTGATATCACGGATAGGATTAACCCCGATTTTGAAATCCATATAAGATGGAACTCTAGCACCGGCACCATGAACATGGCAGCTGCCGCAATTGTTATATACTTGTGAATGGCAAGTTTGACAATTGAAATCATCTTTATGCATGTTATGATACTGATTATTACTCAGTGTAGCATGGCAATCTTCGCATTTAGGTAATTTGGAATAAGCATAGCGTTGTTCAACTTTATTTCCATCGCCGTGCATTTCTGTTCCTTTGTGGCAGGAAAGACAAGTGAATCCTTTCGTTTGATGTACATCAGGTTGTGTTCCTGTTCCAACACCCAAAAATGCATGTCCGCCTCTTGAAGTATGGCATGTAACGCAAACGTTAACCATATCGGGAGTTTTATTGAAATTATGACCACTAATGAGACCTCCGCCACCTAATGTTGGACGAATTACGTGACATTCGCCGCAATTTGCATGGCATGTTGCACAATTTGCTTTATAACCCTTTTGTTGTTCAGCAGGTAGTTTATCGAAATCATCAGGACCTGTGAAGCCGCTGCGAATACAAACTTTTCGCTTTTGACCGAATCCATTATGGATTGAAGTCTTGAAGTGATCAGTAATTTCTTTATGGCAAGTGCCGCATTTTTCACTGGAAATTGTAGAAGGATGGGCAACAAAAGTTCCGGAATGAGCAACTTTTTTGTCAGAAGTTTTGTCAACCCCGTTATGACACCCTACACAACCAATTTCATAATGTGCTGATTCTTTGTATTCTGCATAACCAGTTCCACCCATAAATACTCTATCGTATGGTTCATAATAGGGTGCTTCTCCGCCACAACCACCGGCAGGTCCGGTAGAATCGGGAGTATAAACTTCTTTAAGATGAGAGTAATTTGTGTGGCATCCTTCGCAGGAAGCAACTGCTTTGTCAGAAGGAGGAGTATTTGTATCATCGCTGCAACCAAATAGGAAAAATACAACTATACTACTTATTAATGTTAATTTCAATATTAATTTCATATTGCCTCAAAAAAAAATTAGTTTAGACTATAAAATAAAATTATTAAGTTAATTTTTTACTTAAAATAAAATTAAATAAAACTGAACAAATATACAATAAAATTTAAAAAAAAGTGTATGTTTATGAAAGTGTTGTAATTATTTAGGCGTAACTAATTAATTTTTCTGCGTAATATATACCCCAAATAAGATTAATAATCCACCTGAAATGAATGGAATTGTAAGTTGATTATGAAAGAAGATAATTGCGAATACTGTGGTAAGCACGGGCTGTAGGTTGTTAAATATTGCAACCTTCCCGGATTCAATATGTTTTAATGCATAATACCAAAGTGCATAGCTCACTCCGGAAGTTATTATTCCTAAGTATGCAATTTCCAACCAATCAATAAATGAAAATGTATAAATATTAATTTTTACATCCAAAAAGAAGAATATTATAATGTATAAAAAGAAGCCGATTTGCATACTTACCGAGGATGAGAAAACTGCACCGTATTTTCGTGAAATATCCCTGCCAATCACTGTGTAAAGTGCCCAGGCAAGAGATGCAATACCCCCTAAAATATTTCCGAAAAATACATCATTGGAAAAGTCAATGCCATTTTCCATTAATACAAAAATTGAACCAACCACTGATATAAATATCCCCAGTAAGCCTTTCCATCGAATTTTTTCATTAAAAAAGAAATGTGCAATAATGAATACAAATACCGGGCTGAAGGAATAAGCAAGTGCAATATTTGGGGCTGTGGTCATTTTAATCGCAGTCAGAAATAAAAATTGATTCATCGGAATATTCAGAAATCCAAGGATAATGAAAGTCAAATAATCCTTTGGTTCAATTTTGCGTTTACTTTTGCGAAACCAGACCCAGAATTGAAAAAATATTACAGCAAGAAAAGCTCGTATGAACAGTATTGCAAGCGGATGGATATGAGCTGTTACATCTTTCGCAATAATATGCGTAAAGGATGCCAGAATTTGTTGTACTATTAAGAGTAAATACATCTATTAAATTATTAAACGTAAAAACACGTTTTTACAAAAATACAATAAAAAAAATGAATTATCTCGAAATAATAATAATTGCTTGTGGATTAGCCTTTGATGCTTTTGCTGTTTCGGTAAGTGCCGGTACGAAAAAGTCCTGCCAGACACCTCGGGCAAGCTTTCGCCTGTCTTTCCATTTTGGATTGTTTCAGTTTATGATGCCGATTATAGGTTGGTTTGTAGGATCTCTAATTTCAAACTTATTGGAGTCAGTGGATCATTGGATTGCATTTGGATTGCTTGTATATATTGGATACAAGATGATTCGGGATACATTCATAAAGGATAAAGAAGAAAAATTATTTGACCCGTCGAAAGGTGCACAACTAATTCTATTATCGATTGCAACAAGTATAGATGCTTTAGCTGTTGGATTAAGTTTAGCATTACTTAATGTTGAAATTCTAACTCCTGCAATCATTATAGGAATAATCACATCCACATTATCTTATGTGGGAATAAAGATTGGAAAACAATTCGGGAAAAAATATGCCGTCCGGGCTGAATTTATCGGTGGTTTGATATTAATTGGTATTGGACTTAAAATTCTGATTGAACATACTGTTCCAGAATTTGTCAATTACTTATTGTAACTTAGAGTAAATTTAATATTGTTAGTGAACACAACAATTAATGTAAGTAACATTGTTACAACATTTTCCAATATCTTAGGAATGCCAACTTGCTGCGAAGCAAGATTTGAATAACATCCGCATTCAATGCTCAATCCTCTTAAGATTGCAATCCCTATTGCGGTTGTGAAAAGCAGTAAAAAAACAAAGATTGCAATTCCGGTTGCTTTTACTTCAATACCGAAGATAAAGAACAATCCTAAAATAGTTTCTGACCATGCAAAAGCGATTGATGCTAAATTAAGAAATTGTTCCGGTATAATTGCGTAATTCCCTATTTCCTTTGCAAATTCTGCACCATTGCCAATTTTACTAACTCCAACAACAATGAAAAAAGTTCCAATTAGAATTCTGCAAAATAATACTATATATATGTTATTTAAAATCTTACTAAACATAATTAAATAAGTTCTGTTTTTACTCTTTTAATAGATGCACCCAAAGAAATAAATTTCTGTTCAATCCTTTCGTAACCTCTGTCTAAATGGTAAATACGAAGGATATCAGTTTTACCTTCTGCCACCAAACCTGCGAGAACAAGTGCTGCACTGCCACGCAAATCGCTGGACATAAGAGATGCACCTGAGAGCTTTTTCCCACCTTCAATTATTGCAGAATTTTCAATTAACTGAATATCTGCTCCGAGACGCTGAAGTTCCGGAACATGTTTGAATCTGTCATGGTAAATCGTGTCAGTAATTCTAGACGATCCTTTAGCAGTTAGCATATAAGCAACCCATTGAGCCTGCAAATCAGTTGGTAATCCCGGATAAACACCTGTTATAAAATCAACAGCTTCAGGTTGGTTGTCCATTTTCAAATATATATTTTCACCGGTTACGTCAATTTCGCAGCCTGTATCTTCTAATTTCGTGAGAACACTGGACAAATGGTATGGATTCACATTTTGAATTTCAATTTCACCTTGAGTCATTGCTGCAGCAATAAGGAATGTTCCGGCTTCAATTCTGTCCGGAATTGTAATTTCATCAACAGGTTTCAATTCATCGACACCTTCAATTTCCAATTGTGTAGTACCAATTCCTTCAATTTTCGCACCCATTTTAACAAGAAATCTTGCCAGAGCTGTAATTTCAGGTTCAGTAGCAGCATTTGTGAGCAAAGTATTGCCTTCAGCTAATGTTGCTGCCATGAGTATGTTTCCTGTAGCACCAACACTGGACACATCAAAATTAAATCTGGCACCTTTTAATTTCTTTGCTGTCGCTTTCACAAAACCATGTTCAATTTCCACAGTAGCACCCAATCTTTCTAAACCTTTCAAGTGCAGATCCACAGGTCTTGGTCCCCAGGCACATCCACCGGGAAGAGATACTGAAGCTTGTCCAAATCGAGCCAAAAGTGGTCCGAGAACGTAAAAAGATGCACGCATCTTTTTTACTAACTCATAAGGTGCTTCGAAATTATTTATTTCACGGGAATCCAGAAATAGAGAATCACCATTTAATTCGCAAAATGCACCCAAAGAATTCATCAATTGCGACATTGTCCAAACATCACGCAAATTTGGTGTATTTTCCAAGTGATATATTCCGGGAGCTAATATTGCTGCAGGGATTAATGCAAGTGAACCGTTTTTGGCACCGGAGATTTTCACCTTCCCTTTTAATCTTCTTCCACCTTCGACAATTAATTTGTCCATTATCTCTAATTAATTAAATTGAAAATTGTAAGTAATTTGAAACGAAATTATTTAAGAATTAGTTTTGCAACTGACTCTGTATGATATGTTTGAGGAAACATATCCACAGGAGTACAGCTTTCAATCTCATAAAATTCTTTAAGTAATATCATATCACGAGCCTGAGTTGCCGGATTGCAGCTAACGTAAATAATATTTTTTGGTTTTATTTCAATAATGTGCTGCACAAGATTTTTATGCATTCCTGCTCTTGGCGGGTCAATCAGCAGCACATCCGGAGTAGGGAATTGCTTAAGCAAATCCGGTGTTTCTTTGGCATGCAAATCTGCAACATAAAATTCTGCGTTTTCAATATTATTTAGTTGAGCATTCATTTTTGCATCGCTAACTGCACTTTGAACAAGTTCGAATCCTACTATTTTTTCCACTTTCTTTGCGGCAGGGAGGGTTATTGAACCGGCACCGCAATATAAATCTATAACGAAGTCAGTTGGTTTCAATTCGGCCTTTTCAAGTATTAAAGAAATGAAATTATTCAATTGAGTCGGATTAGTTTGGAAAAAAGAGAATGGTGAAATCTGAAATTTAATTCCCAAAATTTCTTCTGTTAAATAACCTTTTCCTTTTTTGAAAACTATTTCACCTTGCGCAAGTGGAGAAAGAGTAGAGTTTACACCCCAAAGAAATGAGGAAGTATTTTTTACTTGACTTGTTACTTTTTCATATAATTTGCTGACAAATTCTTCTTCAGCATTTACTGTAGGACGATTCGTGATGAGAATCACCAAAAATTCATTTTCCAAACGACTGTAACGAATTACCAGATTTTTGAGGAAGCCTTCATGAATGTGTGAATGAAAAGCTGTAATGCCCATATCCAGAGCTAAATCTCGAGCTATATTAAGAATAATATTTGCAGTATCTTGCTGAATCCAGCATTTATCAATATCAATAACTTTCATATAATTTTTAGGAGTATGCAGTCCCAAAGCGAAATCTTTCTGTAAAATATCATTCTCTCCTGCAATTTCATCAATATTAAGCCATCTTTGAGCTGAGAAAGAAAATTCCATTTTATTTCGATAATTGAATACTTGAGGTGCAGCCAAGGTATCTTCGATATTTGCATCAGTAATTTTTCCAATTCTTTGCAAAGCTTCCACCACAAATTGTTTCTTCCAATATATTTGCTCGGAATAGTTCATGCTTTGTAAAGTGCAGCCACCACAATCATTGAAATACTTGCAAATAGGTTCGATTCTATCAGAAGATTTTTCCAATACTTCTAAAGTATTGGCTTCTGCATAATTTTTTCGTTTCTTTGTTACATTTGCTAATACGGTATCGCCAGGGATTGCATTTTTGACAAAGTACACCAGTTCTTCATTTCGGGCAATCCCGAAACCTTCGAAGGCTAATTTTTCTATCTTTAATTCAAGTTGTATATTCTTCTTTTTTTTGCTCATAAACTGTTATAAAAAAAAATATTTATAAAATATAGTTGATATTCAATTCACTTTTATTAATTTGTAAGTTACACGGGGGGAAAACTTTCAAAAATAAGTTCCGTGAATGATTTTTTTACAATTGTAAACATTGTTCTGTACAAGGTTTTATTTTTTGTAATACAAAAATAAACAAAAATGAAAAGAGAACAACAAGATGAAATTGAAGGAACGCCAAAAGTCCGTGCAGGACTTGGTTTGGTGAAATTTTTATTTTTTCTTATAATTTTAATTGTTTCGATTATTTTAATTATATTTTCCGGAAAATGGTCGCAAACGCTTAATATAAAAGAGATTAGCATTAAGGGTAATAAATATTATCCAAAAGAAAGGATTATAAATAAGATTTACAAGGATGTTCTTTTAAATAAAATATCATCAATAAATTTTGATAATATCAAAAAAGAAATATTAGAGGATGATTATTTGCAGAGTGTTGATTTTATTACCACTTATCCTGAAAAATTGATAATTTCAATCACACCAAAAACACTTTTGGCAACAGCAAAAGATATGTACGGCAAGGAATTTTATCTCACAAATAAGGGTGAAATAATTGCTAAAAATATTAATTTGAATTATTCATTGCCAAAAGTTGACTTATCGAGGATAAGTAATTATAAATCAAAGGAAAAAATGCTTCTACTTTCAGAATTTCTTGAAAAATATTATAATAAATCTGAAAACGAAGTGAAAATGCAACAGCTTTGGCAAGATTCACATGGCATTTGCTTTTTTATTCAGGACAATATTGTTGTACGTGTTGGAGATTTATCGGAAGTAGAGGAAAAATTCAGAAAATTAAATTTATTCATAGAAAATAACAAGGACTTAGTCCTGAATTATATAGACTTAAGGTGGTCAGGGCAAGTAGTTACTAATTGATGGGGGGATCAATTGGAAAATCATAATAAAAATGAAGTTATGTTAGCTTTAGATATAGGCACAACAAAGATTTGCGCTTTAATAACTACTGTTAATAAAAATACTGGAGATTTGGAAATTCTCGGGATAGGAAAATCCGTGAGTGATGGTCTGAACAGAGGAGTAATAACCAATATTAACAAAACAGCTAAAGCGATATCTTCAGCCATTAATAAAGCAGAACAACAAAGCGGTCAAAAAGCCACATCTGCAATTTGTGGAATAGCTGGCGATCATGTCCAAACTGTAACCAGTCATCATATAATAAGTATTCCAAGTCATATCGGAGAGGTTTCCGTGAAAGATGTGGAAAGATTAATTGATGAAGCATCAAAAATGCCAATTTCCTCCGATCAAAAAATCATTCATCTTTTCCCCCAGGAATATATTGTGGATGGTCAAGATAAAGTTGATGATCCTATTGGTATGAGTGGAGTTAGATTAGAAGCTCACATTAATATCATTACAGGATTAAGTTCAGCCATTGATAATATCAGTAAATGTGTAACCAGAGCAAATGAAGAAGTAAAAGTGAAAGAAATAATTCTCGAACCTTTTGCAAGTTCTTATTCAGTGCTTTCTGAAGATGAAAAAAATGTTGGTGTTGCACTTGTTGATATTGGCGGCGGGACAACGGATATTGCTATTTTCAAAGATGGGGTGATTAAGTATATTAACGTAATAGCGGTTGGGGGCAATTTACTTACTGATGATTTGAGGGAAGTACTACAGATTGTTCGAAATGAAGCTGAAATACTCAAAAAAGACTTTGGTCATTGCTATTTGAAAAAAATGCGAGATGATATTCTTTTGCAGGTTCCGGGTGTAAATGGTAGAAAACCAAAAGAAATTCAAAAAAGTTTGTTGACAAAGATTTTGGAAGCAAGAATGAGAGAAATTTTAGAATTTGTAGATAATTCTCTTGTTCTTTCCGGTTTTAAAGATAAATTAGGAGCTGGAGTTGTATTTACGGGTGGTTCGACATTACTGCAGGGCATTGATTATTTAGCTGAAGAAGTTTTGAAATGTTCTGTTAAAATAGGAATACCTTCAGGAATTTCTTCTAGCGGACTTGCTCCTGAAGTGGCAAATCCGATTTTCGCCACAAGTGTCGGTCTTGCTTTGCATGGATTTAAGAATGAATTAGGAAAAGAATTAATAATTCCAAAAGAGAAAAAGAAAGATGAAGATATTGATGAAGGTGAAGAATCACCTGATGAAATTGATTATTCTCATGGAGATGTAAATAATAAAAAAGTAAAGAAAAGCAAAGAGGAGAAGGTAAAAGGAGAAAGTACTTGGTCCCAATTTATTAATTGGATAAAAAATACTTTCGATAAATTTTAAAAGTGCATAAAGAAGGAATAAATTAAAAACAATATATATTGGGGGAACTATGCCATTTGGAAACAAACTTTCTATTGATTTGGCAGAATCGGATACTTTCAGAGCAAAGATTAAAGTGATAGGTGTTGGTGGTGGTGGTTGCAATGCCATTGACAATATGATTGAAAAGAATTACAAAGGTGTTGAGTTAATTTCGGCTAACACTGATTCTCAGGCATTGAACAATAACAAAGCTCACCACAAAATCCAGCTTGGTGTTCGCACAACGAAAGGATTAGGAGCAGGAAGCGATCCTGAAAGAGGAAAAAAAGCAGCAGAAGAAAGCGAACAGGAAATAAGTGATGTATTGATGGATGCAGAAATGGTGTTTGTCACCTGCGGTATGGGTGGCGGAACCGGAACCGGTGCAGCGCCTGTTGTAGCTCGTATTGCAAAAGAACAAGGTTCTCTTGTTGTTGCAATTGTTACAAAACCATTTGCTTATGAAGGTGTGATGAGGAATCAAAATGCAATTAATGGGATTTATGAAATAAGCAAAGTCGTAGATGCTTATATTGTGATTCCAAATCAGAAAATTTATGATATAATCGGTGAAGACACCGATATTGATATTGCTTTTGAAAAAATTGATGAAATTCTGATGAATGCCACAAAAGGTATTTCAGATATTATTAATATCCCCGGCAAAATCAATGTTGATTTTGGAGATGTTAGTACTATCATGAAAGAGCAGGGACCGGCTTTGATGGGTATTGGTATTGCAGAAGGAGATAATCGTGGCAGAAAAGCAGCAGAAAATGCCTTTAATTCTCCTTTGCTAGATGGTATTTCCATCGAAGGAGCTAATAAGCTTCTTGTCAATATTTCAGGTGGTCATGTATTAACTATGACAGAAATTAATGAAGTAACTAATACAATTACTTCTCTTACCGGTAATAATGTTCACATGGTTCTCGGTGCTGTTAAAACGAATGAAGACAGTCCTTACTTGAGTGTAACAGTTGTTGCAACTGGATTTAAAGGTGAAAATTATACTTTAGAAGAAGTTAAAAGTGAAACCAAAACTCCTGTAACTTCAAAAAAGCTTGAACCGATTTTCGTAGATATTCGACCAAAAGAAACTTCAAAACCCAGAGTAGATGAAGTTATTAAGGATTATAAATATAACGATAAATATAATAATCCAAATGGAAATTCAGGAAATGGTTATACCGGTAATGGAAATAGACAAAATTCCAACAAGGATAATGATGAAAGAGATTTGACTATTCCAAAAGGTAATACTTTAAAATATTATGATGAACCTGCATATTTAAGAAAAGGTCATCATGAGGAAGATAATAAAATACCAAATGAGAGAATAAATACTTTTGAGGAGGTACAAAAAGAAAGTGACAACAAAGATATGTCCAATGAAATTGAAATTGAAAGAGAGGGATATGACTTTTTTGCAATTGATAATGGTAAATTTACAAATAATTTTAGTAATTTTACAAATATTGCAGAATAATATGTTTCAATTTTCAAAAGGAGAACAATAATATGGAATTTTCTTTAATATTAGTTATTGTTATCGTATTTTTGTTGCTTTCCACGATTAAAGTAATTCCTGAATACGAAAGAGCAGTTATCTTTCGCTTAGGAAGACTTATTGGATTTAAAGGACCGGGCATTTTCATTCTTGTTCCATTCATCGACAAAATGGTCAAGGTGAGTTTGCGTACTATTACAATGGATATTGAACCACAGGATATTATCACAAAAGATAATATATCCATCAAAGTCAATGCAGTTCTTTACTTCAAAGTTTTACATCCGGACAAAGCAATTGTAGAAGTCGAAAATTACTTATATGCGACTAATCAGATTTCTCAGACAACATTACGCAGCATTCTTGGACAGAGCGATCTCGACGAAATTCTTTCCGAAAGGGAAAGCATTAATCACAAACTACAATCGATTATCGATGACAGCACTGAGCCGTGGGGTGTGAAGGTTACTAGTGTTGAACTTAAGCAAATTGATTTACCAATCGAAATGCAAAGAGCAATGGCTAAGCAGGCAGAAGCCGAACGTGAAAGACGATCAAAAGTTATTCATGCAGAAGGTGAATACCAGGCTGCTCAAAAACTCACTGATGCTGCTAAGACAATTGAAACACATCCTACTGCATTACAATTACGTTACTTACAAACTCTTTCTGAAATTGCAACAGAAAAGAATTCTACTATTATATTCCCATTACCAATAGATATTATTAAAGTTTTTACTGATGCAATGAATAAAGAAATTAAATAATTGTAACTTTACAAAAAGAAAATGGGGTTTAAAATTTAAACCCCATTTTTTTAGATTATATCTTAGATAGCTTCAATCTTATCAAAACCATCATCCGGACAGTGTTGATGTATTTTCCAGGAAGCAGACAGTGTTGTGATAGGTACTGCAAAAAGTCTTTCTTTTGCGATAAGAATTTTACAAACACGGCAAATGCCATAAGTTTTATTTTTGATTCTGGAAAGAGCATCCTCTAATTTTTTCAGGTATTCACTGCTGCGCTGTATTTGAGCATAAGTTTTTTCTTTTTCCATTGGTTCTGAACCTTGTTCGCCCATGTGCATGGAATAAATCATACTTTCTTCTGCTAAATCATAGCTGTTCAAATCTTCAAGTCTCTCTTTAAGCATTCTCAAGTCTTCCAATGCCAATTTTTTAGCATCAAGAATAATTTCTTCGAAAATTGCTAAATCTTCATCTGAATATCTAGGACATTCCGCTCCATCAATTATGATAGTATTATCATAATTTGGTTTTTTAGCTTTTGCAGGTGCTTTTGTTGGTTGCTCTTCTTTCACCTCTACAGCAACTTTCGGTTTTTGTGTCTTATTTGTTTTTTCAGCTTCAGCAAAGTCACTTTCCACAGCATGTGATTTAATCAAATCTTGTTCCATCTGGTCTGCAGTTTTGTTTACTATTGGTTTTAAAACAGCAATTTTTGCTTTTTCAATATTAGGATTAACAAGCTTAGATTTTGAAGGTGCTTTTTTGATTGCTTTTTTTATTTCCTTTGCTTCCTTTTTATTTACTGTTGCTTCAACTTTTTTTGCAGCAGTTTTCACCGGAGCTGACTTCTTTGCTGGAGCAGTCTTAGCAACAGTTTTTACTGGAGCTGACTTCTTTGCTGGAGCAGCTTTATCAAGAGTTTTCACCGGAGCTGACTTCTTAGTTGGAGCAGCCTTAGCAACAGTTTTCACCGGAGCTGACTTCTTTGCCGGAACAGCCTTGGCAACAGTTTTCACCGGAGCTGACTTCTTTGCCGGAACAGCCTTAGCAACAGTTTTCACCGGAGCAGCAGTAGTTTTTGCAGCTTTACTGGTTGTTGTTTTCTTTGCAGCAGCAATTTTCACATCCGATAATTTATTATCTTTTGTTGTTTTTTTCACTTGTTTAATATCTTGTTTTGCAACAATTTTTTTTGCATCAACTATTTTTGACTTTGCCATATTTTCTCCGGTTTGTCAAATTAAAAATGTCTAAAATAATAAAAAAACTAAATAATTATACTTTATTTACAAAAATATCTAAATTTTCTTCTAAAAATTCAATTTGTTCAAAACTTTCATGCTTTTCCTGGAAATTCACAAAAGTTGCTAACGTTTCATTCATAATGTGTTCCAACATTGAATTAACTGATTCCACAACTTCATTACTAGCATTATAGTAAATTTCGATTCTGTCAGTTACTTCAAGTCCGATTTTCTTACGTAAATTCTGTACATTACTTATAAATTCTCTTGCAATACCTTCCTGGATTAATTCTTTATCCAAAGTTGTATCGAGTGCAACAGTCAAATCATTATCTCTTGCAACGAGCCATCCTTCAATATCTTCGCTGTAAACTTCCAAATCTTCCGATTCAAAATTGAATTTTTCATTTTGATATGATACTTCTAATTTACCGAATTTTTCAAATTCGATGATTTGTTCATTTGAAAGTTTTGTAATGGCTTCTGCAGCAAGTTTCATCAATTTTCCGTATTTTTTACCCATAACTTTGAAATTTGCTTTTGCTTTTCGTTTGATTACATCAGAATTTGTTTCATCAATGAATTCAATATCTTTCAGATTTAATTCTTCGGAAATAATATCTTGGAATTCCAAAATATTTCTTCTAGTCTGGGGTGAATCAATTGGAATCAAAATTCTGCGTAATGGTTGACGAGTTCTTATTTTTGCCTTTTCTCTCAAAGAACGAGCAAGATACACAATATTCTGTGTGGTTGACATTTTTTCTTCGAGTGTTTTGTCAATTTTAGTAGAATCAATTTCAGGGTAATCATTCAAATGAACTGATTCGGGGTCATTGTCCTTGCGCAATTTCTGATATAAATCTTCAGAGAAGAAAGGAGCTAGCGATGACATTAAAATTGCAATATTCTTTAGCACAAAGTAAAGTGTTTGATATGCAGCAATTTTTTCTTCATCATTTTCACCTTTCCAGAAACGACGTCTGTTTCTGCGTATATACCAATTTGAAAGTTCATTGATTGTGAAGTCTTGAATTGCTCTGTGAGCTTTGGTCAATTCATATTCTTCCATCCAGTTTTTGAAATCATCAATCAATGAATATACTTTGGAAATAATCCATTTATCTATAATAGGACGCTTGTCGAATTGAATTTCATCTTGATTTCGGTCGAATCCATCAATATTTGCGTAAAGTGCAAAGAATGAGTATGTGTTCGACAATGAACGGAAAAAGTCTGAAAGCACAGTTTTGCGAATATCATTCTGATTGAAAAGAGTCGGCTTCCAAGGTGGATTATTTACCATCAAATACCAGCGTACAGCATCTGCTCCTAATTCTTCCATTACTTCGTAAGGATCAATTGCATTACCCTTGGACTTGGACATTTTAATGCCTTTGCTGTCCAAAATGAGTTCGTTTACAACTATATTTTTGAAAGCTGGTTTATCGAAAAGTGCAACTGCAATATTATGCAAAGTGTAGAACCAGCCACGAGTTTGGTCGACACCTTCAGCGATAAAATCAGCAGGGAACTGACTTTCGAAGAGCTCCTTATTTTCGAATGGATAATGGAATTGTGCAAACGGCATAGCACCGGAATCGAACCAAACGTCAATCACTTCAGGAGTTCTATAGTAGTTCTTTCCGTCCTTTATGAAAATAATATTATCTACAAAAGGTTTATGTAAATCTATTTCAAAATTTCCATCTTTTACGAGAATTTGAGTTCCGTCTTCGTATATATAAGTACCTTCCATCAATTCTTCGATTGAACCGATAGCGAAATAATCTTCAGGATTATTTTCATTTACCCAGATTGGTAATGGTGTACCCCAATATCTGTCTCTTGAAAGTGACCATTCTTTTACTTCTTCCAACCAGTTACCAAAGCGGCCTTCCCCAATTTCTTTAGGCTGCCAGTTTATTTCCTTATTCAATTCAATCATTCTTTCCTTGTATTCAGGAGATTTGATGAACCAGGATTCACGGGCATAGTACATAATTGGATTACCTGTTCTCCAGCAATGAGGATAACTGTGTGTGTAATCGAATGTAGCACGGTAAATTCTGCTTTCCATTTTCAGGAAGTTTACGATATCACGGTCAGCACCTTCTTCAGTGTGGTCATCATAAGTGAATGTCTTAATTGCACGACCTGCGAAATCACCCATATCGTTTGTGAAATGTCCGTCCGGAGTTACCGGCTGCAAGAAAGGAATTTTGTATTTCTTGGACATTTGATAATCGTCTTCCCCGAATGCAGGAGCAAGGTGAACAATACCACTACCGTCACTTGTTGAAACAAAATCACCCGGAAGGACTGAAAGTGCCTGTGGATATTTTTGTTTATCAAGCATAGCAAAAGGTAAAATTTGTTCATAGGTAGTGCCGATTAGGTCTTTGCCTTTGAATGTTTTAAGTACTTCATATTCACCATCGAGAACTGATAAACGTGCTTCTGCAAGTACAATAGTGTCCTCGGTTACAACACCTTCTTTGTTAGTTCTGGAGTTTTTTACCAAAACATAATCAATATTTTCGCCGACCGCCAAAGCAACATTTGCAAGAAGTGTCCACGGAGTTGTTGTCCAAACCATAAGGAAATTACCAACCAAACCCTCAATTGCCGAACTTTCAACTTTCAGTTTCAAAAAACAGTTTGGGTCCCTAACATCTTTATAGCCAAGTGAAAGTTCATGCGAGCTAAGTGGAGTAGCAATTGTCGGAGATTGCGGGATTACTTTGAATCCACGATAAATCAGACTTTTGTCAAAATATTTTTTTAATGCCCACCAAACAGATTCAACATAATCATTTGTGCATGTAATATAAGCCGAACCCATATCCAGCCAGTAGCCCATTCTCTTTGTGAGATAGTCCCAGCCTAAATCTGCATTAATATTATCATAAACGAATTTTTTACAAGCTTGATTGAATTTTTCAACTCCGTAAACTTCAATTTCCCTTTTTTCTTTTAAACCTAACTGCTTTTCCATTGCAATTTCAACGGGTAAACCATGAGTGTCCCAACCTGCCTGACGTCTAACAAAATGACCTTGTAAAGATTGGTATCTGCAAACAGTATCCTTAATTGTTCGTGCCATTAAATGGTGAATTCCGGGATTCCCGTTCACTGTAGGAGGTCCTTCGAAAAAGCTGTATGGTGCATTATCTTTATTTTTATCTAAAGTTTTATCGAAAATTTGATGTTTTTCCCAAAATTTGAGAATATTGTGCTCATTTTTGGGATACGTAAAATCTTCAGGAAATAATTCGAATTTTTTCAATTTAAAGCCAAAATAATTTAATAAACAAAGTGATTTAATATAAACTTACAAAATTATCAAAATTTTGTCAAAGATTACATATATATATTAAAATTAATAATTAAATGTTAAGAAATATTGATATTTAACAGAAAAAGTATTATTTTTGAATTTTAAAGCATAAAGAAAAAATGAAAATCCTAATAATTGGCGCTTCCAAAAGCGGTAAAGCTGCTGCACATCTAGCTAAAAGCCTGGGGAATGAAGTGTTTGTTACCGAAAATCAACTTAAAGATAAATTCCAATTTACGATAAATGAATTTGATGCACAGAATATTTCTTATGAATTTGGTCATAATTCTCTTGATAAAGTAGACTGGGCCGACTTAATTATTTCCTCACCGGGTGTTCCCAGAGATGCAGAAATAATAAAAAAAGCAGAAGTCAAAGGTATAGAAATAATTTCCGAAATCGAATATTCTTACAGAAATTGCAATAATCCAATAATTGCTGTTACAGGTACAAACGGAAAAACAACTACCACAGCACTTATTGAGTTTATCTTGAATTCTTCAGGCAAAAACGCAATTGCGGCAGGGAATATCGGACTACCATTTGCTGAGGTAATTAAGATGATAAATGAGGGAACAAATTCACTTAATGAAAAAAGCATAATTGTTTTAGAAGTAAGCAGTTATCAACTCGATAGAATTGTGCGATTCCGTCCGAATGTTGCAATAATCACTAATATCACGCCGGATCATCTGAAATATCATGGTACAATGGGCGATTATGTGGAAACAAAGTGGAAAATTTGTGCTAATCAGAATGCTGACGATTTATTAATTTTGAATATAGATGATGAGTATTTATCTCAGAATCGAAAAATAAACAGCAAAATAGAGTATTTTTCTTTGCAAACACAGACAGGGGGAACGTTTGTGCAAAATGATGAAATAATACTCATTAATAAAGAGCATAAAGAAGAGGGATTAATGTTAGTTCAACATTTAAGTCTGCCGGGTAGGCATAATGTCTACAATTCGCTGGCAGCGATTCTTGCAACCCGAGCTTTCGAGGTTAGTAATGAAAATTTGAGAGATGCGCTCAAAAAGTTTGAGGGAGTTAATCACCGTCTTGAATTAATTCGTTCCATCAATGAAGTGAAGTTTATCAACGATTCCAAAGCCACAAATGTCAATTCCACCTGGTATGCTCTAAATAGCTACGATAGTCCGATAATTTGGATTGCCGGTGGGAGAGGGGATAATAATGATTATTCGCAACTTGATGAATCTGTCAGAAGAAATGTGAAGAAAATTATTTGTATCGGTGAGGAAAAAGAAGTAATTGCACAGCACTTCTGCGCAATAAAAGACTGTGTACAGTTCGAAACTTTGGAAGAAGCAATTTTCGATGCACAATTGTCCGCAAATGAGGGAGAAGTAGTATTATTTTCACCATCCTGCAAATCATTCGACATGTTTTTGAATTTCGAGCAGCGTGGTGAAGAATTTGCTAAAATCGTGAATAAATTAACTAGTGGATAATTTTGGTGAAACAGCAAAAGCAACATATTGACTGGTGGATATTCTTAAGTGTGTTAATACTTATGTTTTTCAGTTTTGCTTTTGTTTATAGTGCCAGCACTTATTTTGCACTAATAAAAGGGATGAATCCTGAGAGTTTGTTGATGAATCATATTGCAAAAATTGCATTGGCTATTTTGGCGATGATTTTTTGCATAGTTATCGATTATCATTTTTGGAGTAAAGTTTCATTTTACCTGATTATACTTGCAATTGTCTCACTAATTGCTGTTCTGGTTGTCGGAGAGAATGTTGGCGGGGCTCGCCGATGGTTGAACTTAGGTATTCAGTTCCAACCAAGCGAATTTGCAAAATTTGCAGTTATTATACATTTCGGGACCTTGTTACATCGAAAGCAGGAAGGAATTAAGGACTTGAAAAGCGGATATTTACCATTTATCTTATGGTTAGTTCTAATTTGCGTATTAATTGCTATGGAACCTAATTTTTCGATGGTTATTTTAATCACGGGAATAGGTTTGCTGATTTTATATTTGGGTGGAGCAAGATTAAAACATTTAATTTCTACAATCGGAATAGGCGTTGTTTTAGGTGTATTATATTCATTCACTTCCGCATACCGGATGAATCGAATATTATATTTTCTCGGACTGTTAGAAGGTGATGCAAAAGCTCAACTTGCTTATCAAATAGATATTGCTCTAATAGCTCTTGGCAGCGGTGGGTTGTTTGGTTTAGGAATTGGTGGCAGCAGGCAAAATCTTCTTCTCTCAGAACCTTATACGGACTTTTTGTTCTCAATTATTGGTGAAGAGTATGGATTCATAGGTCTGACTGTGATAATCGGTTTATTCCTCTTAATTTTGTGGCGTTCCGTTTATATAGCTAAACGTGCACCTGATCACTTGGGTTATCTTTATACGATTGGTATTGCAATATCAATTTTCATCTTTTTCCTAGTAAATGCATATGTAAATGCCGCTTTGATTCCTACTACCGGTGTTCCGCTCCCTTTTTTGAGTTATGGAGGAACTTCGGCAATTTTTAATGGTGCTTTAATTGGTATAATTTTGAATGTATCTTCTCAAATTAAACACAATAAATCCCAAGATCCGACAATAACAAAAGTATAAAAATTTCCGGCTAAAATATAAAACCCACAAATTCTATTTTCAGAAATCTAAGCACATCTCCACGTGTACCGAAAACATCCATTAACTTCAATTCAAGGGTAGTCACATTTTCTATTGAATATCGGAAACTCAGATTAGTTTTTCCTTTTGCTGCATCAAAATCTGGATTATAGGGTGAATTGAAATCGTACTCAAAATTTATTGAAGATTGTCGAGAAATTGAATGTTCTAAACCGAAATAAGCATTGAGTTTACGAATATCTGACCTTTGCTCCAAAGAATAATTAGTCCCAAAATGAATTGCAAAGAGTCCGTAATTCCACTTGAAAGCTTTGCTTAGAGCAAGATAAAATCCCGGAGAATTTACCTGAAATTCATTATTTTCAAATATTCCCAATCCCTGCGAATTAAATCCTACAGCAATTGCCGGCAAATACTTCTTTTCATTGATTAATCTATACTTAGCTTCAAATCCCGGAAATTTTTGAAAACTTATTTTCTCATTTCCGAACATCCCTGTTCCACCAAATGAAATGCCAATTAATGCATTGTTAATAGGTGAATATTCCACTTGAAACATTAGTCCTGACTTCCCATGCATATTCAAACTAAAAAGTTGTCCTGAACTTGGAATTAAACCCGCAGTTGGCATGCTTACTACTGTTTGAGTTTCGTAAGTATAATTAGTACCGGCACTTCCTGCAAGTAAAACGGAATATGCAAATATCAGAAAAAAGGGTAATATAATAAATTTATGCTGCATCATTTTATTTTTTAATCCCAAATTACAAAATAATGTATTTTTTTCATTGTCAAAATTATGAATTATCAATGAATAATCACACTTTTTGGACTTATTCGTTAATTAGATTATTGAATTAAAAACCGGGAGTTTGAAATGAGAATAATGATTAGTATTATTTTTTTAATATTTGCTGTTGTATCTTGTACCAGTAGTCCAAAAGGCAAATCTAAATTTTTTGATGGTGTAGAATATTTATTTATACAAAATTCAGATTCACTGGTTGTTTATGCTATAGTCCAAAATACTGTTTCTGTAAAAGATAAATCCTTAAGTGTGCAAAATATTTCTGCCGAATTTAATGGTAAAAAAGATACTGCAAAAGTTAAGGTTACTGAAGAAATGATACCGATTTTTGAAGGTAGTTATCAGATATCCGATAAAGAAAAGACTTGCATAGCAGTTTACAGAACTGCTTTCAAAGAAAAAAATACTGATGAAATTACAGTGAAATTCCTTGGAGAAACAAATTATGGCAGTATCAAGAAAGAATTGCCTAAAAAAACAATGAATTTTATGAATATTGCTGACAACAATTTGTTTTTACGATTAATACCTATGATAGAAGAAACTGCTCCAACTAAACTTAATTTTAAAATGCTTGTGATTCGTAATGCACCTTTCCAGGGAGCATATATGCCTTCCAGTGAAGATTTTCGTGTAATCATTCATAATAAAAATGATCAAAAATGGAATTCTGCTGAAGGCAAAATGTTTATGCAGGTAGTTGGTGAAGTACCTCCCCAAGTAGCAGGTGATTATATTGTTCTCGAAATGGAATACCAAAATAATCCGAAATTCAATATTTCAGGACAAAATAAAATGGAATTCATTCTTCCGGCAATGCCGACTCCAACTAAGGTTACATTTGATTACTGGACAAAATAAAGGAGTAATAATAAAAATGGAATTAAAAGATGCAATGGAACTGGCTCTCTCGCTTGCTAAAAAAGGAACAGGATATGTGAGCCCGAATCCTCGTGTGGGAACTGTGATACTCGATGAAAAATCTGAAATTATAGGACAAGGCTGGCATAAGAAATTCGGAGAATCCCATGCAGAAGTAGAAGCAATAAATAGCTGCGAACGCATAGATTTCACCGGTTGTACAATGGTGGTAACACTTGAACCGTGTTCTCATCAGGGCAAAACACCTCCCTGTGTTGACTTAATTATCAACAAAAAATTCTCCAAAGTTGTGATTGGCACTCTTGATAAAAATCCAGATGTTGCCGGGAAAAGTGTGAAAAAATTGGAAAATGCCGGAATTGAAGTTTTAGTTGGTTTGAAACAAAAAGAGTGTGAATATATTAATAGAGCATTTTTCAAATATATAATTGATAAGAAACCTTATGTAATTATTAAAGTTGCACAAAGTCTTGACGGAAATATTGCTCTTACAAATAAGCTTTCACAGTGGATTACATCTCCCGGATCCCGCAATGTTGTTCAAAATATGCGTGCAGAATCCGATGCAATTTTGGTTGGTACAAATACAATTTTGGAAGATAATCCTTCATTATTAGTCCTTGAAGTGAGCTTGCCAAGTCCTTTACGTATAATACCGGACAAGAATTTAAAATTGCCGCTCACCAAAAGAATATTTCACAGACAGACCCAATATCCATCGGTTGTTTTCCATCATTCTGATGATAAGGAAAAATTGGATGCCCTGCAAAATATGGGAGTAAAAACTGAAAAAATAGGATTGGATTCTGATGGATACTTGGATTTAAAGGAATTATTGAATATTCTGGGGGAAAAGTATTTCATCACTTCTTTATTGGTTGAAGGTGGAGCTGATATATATACATCATTTGTTTATCACAAACTGATTGATGAAATGCATATATTCGTTGCACCAAAAATTTTGGGAAAAGGTCTGCAATCATTTTCCGGTCTTAATTTTAAAAATTTGAATGAAACTCAGGAACTTAATTTCATTAATGTTGAGCAATTAGGACCAGATTTGCACATTGTTTCAACTTTGAAATACTAATATTTAACTGGTTACTAGTACATTAAAAATAAGCAATTTATTTGAAAAAAAATTATTATTATTTTAAGAAATTTTGTTAATTTGCAAATCTAAAATTATTCAAAAGGAAAAAGATGTTTTATATATTAGCAATATTGATAATAATTGCATCTGTATTAATGATTTTCGTTGTTCTCTTGCAACCTGGTCAGGGCGATATGTTAGCAGGATTGGGCGGTGGTTTGTCCAATAATCTTACTTCCATGTTCGGCAGCCGCAAAGCAATGAACTTTTTAACTAAAATCACTATTGGTTTGGCAATTACAATATTAGTTCTTACATTGGTAACTAATAAATTCTTTGTAACTCAGGAATTAACAATTGAAAGACCTTTGATTGAAGGTACTCAATTGCCTCCTTCAGCACCACCGGCAACTCCAACAGTTCCGACAGTGCCTCCTACTAAGAAATAAGTCAAATGAAATTAGATGAAAAATGCCTCAATCGAGGCATTTTTTTTATACTTATTATCAACTTGCAATTATTCTATATTGAAAAACGGCTGCTGAGCGCTTTAGAAATTGTTAGTTCATCAGTAAATTCCAAGGAAGAACCAATTGGCATTCCGCTGGCAATACGTGTAACACGAATTTCAAAAGGTTTAAGAAGTTTTGCAATGTACTGAGCAGTTGCTTCACCTTCAATACTTGGATTGACTGCCAGGATTATTTCTTCTAATCCATCCAGTCTTCCAAGCAATTCTTTGATTTTGAGATCATTCGGGGAAATGCCTTCCAAAGGACTGATTACACCATGTAAAACATGATAAAGTCCGAAATACTCATTTGTTTTTTCGATTGCGATTACATCAGTTGGATCTTCCACAACGCACAAGACATTTCTTTTCCTTTTCTGTGAATTGCAAATCGGGCAAGGATCCATCTCCGTATAATTAAAGCATACTGAACAGAACTTAACTTTTTGTTTAATGTCAATCAGAGAATCAGAAAAACTGCGAATGAATTCCTCATCGGTTTTCAGGAGATGGAAAGTGAGTCTTTGCGCTGTCTTTTTTCCAATTGTAGGCAGACTGGACAGAATATTTACCATTTTTTCAATTGCTTCGGAAGTGTAAATCATACTATGCTTGTTTGTTCTTAAATATATCTTTCATAACAGAATCCAGTTTCGACTGTGACTGCTTTGCAAGTTCTTCTTCAAGCTTTTTATTTGCATTATTCACTGCACCAATCACCAAGTCTTCAATCATTTTCTTATCCTGCATTTCGAAGAGGTAATCACTTATAGTAAGATTTGTTACCAAATGTGCACCATTTATCTGAACTTCTACCATACCACCTCCACTCGAGGCTGAAATAGAAATTTTATCTAGTTCTTGCTTCACTTTGGAAAGTTCGGAGGCATAACTTTGCATTTCACTCAAAAAGTCTTTTAAATTATTTTCCATGTTTAAAATAATAAATTGCTAAATACATTTTATAGATTATCGTTAAATAACTAAGACACTTTAAACTTCATTTTATTAAACAGAAAAACAAAAATTAATTAAACTAGGAGAAAATATGGGATTATTTAGCAGAATATCCGATATAATTAAAGCTAATATCAATGATTTACTGGACAAAGCAGAAGATCCGGAAAAAATGCTAAAGCAAATGGTAATTGAAATGGAAGAGTCAGTTAATAAAACTACTCTTGCAGTTGCTCAATCCATTGCAAACAATGTAAGTCTGCAGAAAAAACTCGATAAAGCCAATGCCGGTAAAGTTGAATGGGAACAAAAAGCTATGAAAGCAATTACTGCTGGTCGTGATGATTTGGCAAAAGCAGCTTTAGAGAAAAAGGCACTAATGGAACGCAATATTTCCGATTTAGAACCTATCACAATTCAGGCAAAACAAACAACTGATAATTTAAGATTACAACTCGACAAACTGAAAGCCAAACTGGACGAAGCACGTACAAGACAAAGCACTCTGATTGCTCGTTCCCAGGCAGCAAAAGCACAAAAACAAATTGCACAGTCAATGAGTGGTGTTGGTTCGGATGCATTTTCGAAATTCGACAAATTAGAAGGTAAGGTGGAAAAACTAGAAGCTGAAGCAGTTGCATTTGAACAACTAGCCGGTGAAAATTCCAGTTTGGATGATGAATTTAAAAAATTGGAAGCAAGTGATGCAGATGCGGAACTTTTAGCACTGAAAGCAAAAATGGGGCTTCTTCCAGAATCAGGAAAAGAAGAATAGGAGAATAAATATGGAAACACCAATTGAATTAATTCAGAATACTTCTGATAAAGTAGCTAAGTTCTTATCTGAAGGAGCTTTCGAATATGTGAAATTCGACGATAATACTTTCACTGTTACTCATGGTTCAACTCAAATAATGATTCTTGTAAGGCCTTATACAGATAAAGAATCTATTGTGGAATTTACTGCAAATATTGTATTTGAAGCTGAAATGTCTAATTATCTGCTTCACTTTTTACTTCGTAAAAATTCAGAATTGCACTTTGGTGCTTTTGGATTGCTTTTTGACGGTACTATATCGTTCAATTATTCACTTGCAGGAACAAATCTTGATGCAAATGAATTTTCGACTGCACTTGAATCAGTTGCTATTATTTCAGATTATTACGATGATGAAATCATTAAGATGGCTGGTGGTAAAACATTTGCTGAAATAAATGTAGATGAATAAAATCGAATTCTTAGTCAAATTAAGAAAAAGATAAAAAAAAGGCTGATTTCGTATCAGCCTTTTTTGTTGTCAATTGATTGCTTAGAACTTATCTTACAATCAACATTGGTAAAGTTTTATTGAAATTACCTGTTGACAATGTATAGAAATACGTCCCGGGAGTGAGAGCTGAAGCATCGAAATTGGCTTCGAACTGACCGGGTTCCATAAATTCATTAACCAATGAAGCAACTTCTTCACCTAATTGATTATAAACTTTCAAAGTAACAAAGGAACTTTGTTTGATATCAAATTTAATATTAGTTTCATTGGAAACTGGATTAGGTGTATTAGCATAAAGTTCAAAAGCATTAGCATAATTGCTGAGTTCTTTCACAGAATTTTGATCATAAGTACCAGTGAAACGACCGAATACAAAGAAACGGTTATCTCTGCGGATAGTGCTTTCATAAGCCCAAGCAGGATATTCTTTTTTGAAATTCTGCCAATCAGCACTTGTAGTGTCACGTCTGTAGAAGAATTGATTTAATAAAAGAACTGTGTCTTTTTTGCTTTGATCTTCCCAATGTTTGATAGTACCTGAGAAACATTGATTTGCAGGAATAGTCCATTCCCAAGCACCAATCATACGAACTTGATCTGTCAAGTTATCCATTGCATC
>Ga0154569_118_pt2 | contig 30814 bp, 26 predicted proteins | sample RifGroF2_FD_115998 | JGI IMG/M metagenome (GOLD analysis project Ga0154569, IMG submission 115998) | Ignavibacteria bacterium GWF2_33_9
ATTTTGGAATTGGATAGAGGAGAAGGAATTCCATGGAAAGGAAATTACTCCTCTTGGCTCGAGCAAAAATCAATGAAATTAGCACAAGAATCCAAGCAGGCATCCAAAAGGCAGAAGACACTTGAAAGAGAATTGGAATGGGTGAGAATGACCCCTAAAGGAAGGCAGACAAAAGCAAAAGCTCGTTTATCCAATTATGATAAGTTGATGGATCAGGACCAAAATCAACTTGATGAAAAATTGGAAATTTATATCCCCAATGGACCACGATTAGGAACCAATGTTATTCATGCTCAAGGAGTTGCAAAGGCATACGGGGATAAACTACTATACGAAAATTTAAACTTCGATTTACCTCAAGCCGGTATAGTGGGAATTATTGGTCCGAATGGAGCAGGTAAAACCACAATTTTCAGAATGATTATGGGTGAAGAAACGCCGGATGGAGGTGAATTTATTGTTGGAGAAACTGCCAAGTTAGCTTATGTTGACCAAAGCCACTCCAATATTGACCCCGAAAAAACTATTTGGCAAAATTTTGCGAATGAGCAGGACTTAATTATGATGGGTGGAAAGCAAGTTAATTCCAGAGCATATTTGAGTAGATTTAACTTTTCGGGTAATGAACAAAATAAGAAAGTGAGTGCCCTCTCCGGTGGCGAGAGAAACAGACTGCACTTGGCAATGACACTTAGGGAAGAAGGGAATGTTTTACTCCTCGATGAGCCAACTAATGATTTGGATATCAATACTTTACGTGCATTGGAAGAAGGTTTGGAAAACTTTGCAGGATGTGCGGTAATAATCAGTCACGACAGATGGTTTTTAGACAGAGTTTGTACTCATATTTTAGCTTTCGAAGGCGATTCTCAGGTTTATTTTTTCGAAGGTTCCTTCTCGGATTATGAAGAGAATAAAATCAAACGGCTGGGCGGCGATTTAATCCCCAAACGCATAAAATATAAAAAGTTGATACATTAAATTGAAAAATCCCTCTTGCGAGGGATTTTCTTTTCTTACCTAATCACACTTATTTTCCTTAAATATTCTTGTTTTCCTGTTTTAATTTTCAGGAAATAAATTCCTATGGGAAGTGAAGAAATATCAACTAATGCGGGCAATTCATGAATTGCCCCTACATTGACAACATTATTACCTAAAATATCATATATACCAATTTCTTCTATTGGTTCATAGGTTGCGATTCGGATTTGATTTTGTTCATGGCGAATATCAATTTTCGGCTCTTTCATTTTTACTGAATTGCCTCGCAAATCCATAATGAAGGAGGTATTTTCACCAAAGGGAACTTTTGTTGTCCAGTTATGGTTGTCCGTTGCAGTTATGTAATATTCGAAATATGAATAAACCGAGTCCTGAAGCATAATATAAGTATTGCAATCCGGTAGTTTGCTAATATCGACATCTACTGATTTGAATTCATCATTCGGACTCAATCTGTAATAACACTTTGCCTCAGAGAGTTGCCAGCCTGCATCCATCCAATCTCCGAATATCTGCAAGTCGAGTTTCACTCCATCTGCTATTATTTTATTTGTCGGCAGTGGTTCGTGGAAGATATACGGTGCATGGTTCCAGGCATATTCCGCAAAATGCTGAACATAGTTGTAGTTTGCCGCCCAAGTCGTGTACATCATACCAAGGAAATTCTTGGTGTTTTTCGTTTGTTCCTTACGCTTTCTAATATTATTTTGGTCGGTATCGTAAAAAGGTGCTGACATTTGGCTGAAACCTTTCGTCTCAAAAAAGTCCAGACTTTGCTGCCAAGCACTTTGCTGAGTGTTCCAGTTCAACATCAAAATATCTTTGGAAATTAAATCGGCACTTCCGGTCAGGTCTCCGTTAACAAGATAATAATTGCTCTTTTTTGCATTGTGATATTCATCGAACATATCGCTCCAATCAGCGAGTTTTGCGTCAGGGCTGTATTTACGAATTATGTCTATGCACTTTTGAGTATTATCTGCCAAAAGCTCACCGGCAGTCATTCCTTTTTGCTGGTCACCATAATCCCAATTGAAAAGGCGAATTTCATCATGATTCATAAAGTATCGCTCAGCATGAAAAAGACTATCTATAACTATGAACTGATTTTCAATTTGCTTGTAAAGTGACGGCTCAGTCGTACTTGCCATAATCTGACCATCATAAATTACTGCAGTATGGTAATACGAAGCCATAATTTTTGTCCCTTCTTTCAATCCGCCTGTGGCAGTTGCAGTTAGAACAGGAGGAGTGTGGTAAGAATCATATTCACCATTATAACTAAATACACGCCCAAGTTTAGGGTCGAAAAGTGAGTCGAAATCGACTTTTTCCTGATAATTCAGTCCAAGAATCTGATGATTGACTGAAAGGGGAGTGCCGTCACGTCTGAGCAGGTTCACAAAGGCACATTCTTCCACCAGCAAATCGTCCCACCAGATTTTACCTGAAAAGCCACCCCAAACACCCCAATAAATATAAACTGTGTCAGATTCAAGCGAATTGAATGTAATATCGATTCTAGTCCAATCTTTTGTTTTTGCAATATTCGAATTTGCATAACTCAAAGTGTATCCTTTTGTATTGATGGCAGTTATGCGAGCTTGGGATGTCCACGTTGCATTCTCGGTTTTACACCATCCCGAAACATGATATTGCTTGAATGGACTCACAGGAGTACGATAGCAAACTCGATAATTCGTGTTTCCTCTGTCCAGTTCGAACCTCACACTCGCATTACCTGAATGTTTGAATTCTGTGTCAAGGAACGATTTAACTCCAGGAGCGTCAATATACGCAAAACCTGGAAAATCATTGCCATTATGCGATTCCAGGTCACCATTACTCATTGTCACATTCACAGTGTGGTGAAGTAAAGCCTTGACGTCTTGAATTTCGAAAAGTTGATTTCGCACAGGCAAGCCGGCGGCATAATTTGGATTGAAATACATCATTCCATTGGAATAACCGAAAGAAAAGAAACCCACAACCGGCTCGAAATCCAAATCACGAGAGAATTTTACAACAGAAGTGATTGAATCTGTGTATCGCTTGGGTTGCTCAGTAATAAAATCGAATTTATAATCAGTTACATAAGGCGAACTGAGTTTGAGTTCCCTCCATTTTGTCCAATTTGCTTTCAGATTTGTGATGTTTTGAGCCACGAGAAAGTTGGTCGGATAGTAAACCCATCTTTCCGGAAAGTCCGGTGCATCAATAATTCTCAAAGAGGGGAGAGATACATTTCCAAGATGATTTTCCAATAAGGAAATCAACGTGTAAATTCCGTTTATCAAGCCGGATAAATCGGAACCGTTAATAATTATATTTTTGTAAATATCTAAAATATATCCATCTTTTCCGGGATAATCGCTCGATACTTTATAATTTTGCTCAGGAATTGAGTCCAGCATATTACTTAATGTACTACTGCATATTCCGAGGTAGATTTTCCTTGAATAATTTATTGGTACTTCATTTTCGAAAACAGGCAAACGCTGAAAACCGGCTTTTTCAATTGCGTCGTTCAGCAAATCAATCTGATAGGAGAGAATGTTTGGAGATTCAACCACGATAGCGACGGATTCTAGAGCAAAGCCATCAGCATTACTTCGGAAATAAGCTTCTTTCGGCTGAGGAACAACTTTCATCGGTAAGCTCTGACTCACAGCAATCAGCGGCAGAATCAGGAAAAAAGAGATTATAGTTTTCTTCATTTGAACACCACAAAAAAGCAAATTTATGAAAATACAATGCAATTATTGATTATTTTGATTTATTTTTCCACATTTTGTACTTTTTTTGCTTTTTTTTTGTTTTAATATTATAGAGTTTTGTGATTTAAAAAAACTATTGGATAATTATTAATAATTTATGATAAAAAAGATTTTCATATTTTCATTAATTCTTGTATTCAGCTTGTCCTGGAGTGATTTTCAATTTGTTCACTCTGCTAAATGGGTAAAACACGGCTTACATTTTACAGCCAAATTAAAAACACATATCACAAAACAAATAAATTCTAAGTATTTGCTCCAATCTTGTTTTATAAACAATTCAGAAATAATTCAAAGTCTTTTTCTAAAAACTGTACAAGATATAGGAAGATTAATCCCCACCAAACTGTATATCCTTTATTGTGAATTAAAATTCGAAGTGACCACGCTGCCGAACAATGGTTTGGGAGTAAACTAATTATTGTTCTTTTATGCAGCGAATCTAATGATTACTTGTGAAAAGTACTTTTGCGTTAGCATATTTTACTCATAGCTGTTATTACAACTACAGCACTGTTTTACTAGTTTTTTTTTACAAATAATTAAAAGAGGATTAATATGAAGAAGTTCATATTACTACTTACAGTACTAATATTTAGTGCGAATTTGCAGTTATATTCACAATGGGTACCACCTTGCGATTTGGGTGATTGTACGGGAAATTGGCAAGAGCGAACAGATGTATTAACTATTCCGTCCTGTCCTGGGTGTACAGTAACTATATATTCTCACTTTAGGTTAGCTAATTGTCCAAATCAAAATCCTACTCAGCAATATCAATTTCATATTGATTATTTTGAAGGTTCATCTCAATGTTGGAACTGTTTTTCACCTCCAAATGATACCGCCTTCTTTGGATCTGTCCTAAGAGCATATCTTTTTAATTTAGGTATTGAACTTCAAGATGCAGATGTTTTTCAAGTAAGTTTTGCATCTTGTTGGTCATTAGATTTATATGGGCCTTTTCCTTTAATGCAACCATGTCCAAATAATATCTACTGTTGTAAAGAATGGTATGGTGCCGAGGATGGAATAGTATGGTTTATTGGTGATGATAACATCGATCCTCCACCTGGTTGTCAAGACTGGCAGGGAATTACTTGTAAATATTTTTGTGACCCAAATGGATTCCTTTACAAGCGCACAATTGATGAACAAGATTTAACGGACTATTTGAAGTGCGAAATAATTCCAAATCCTAACAATGGAGTTTTCGAACTTAAAATAAACGGTGATGAAAGAGGTACTCTTTATATTGAAATTTTCGACATAAATGGGAAATTAGTGTCGCATTCTTCATTCACAAAAAATAGTATAGATTTTAGAACTCAATTATCACTATACAATATCTCCAACGGAACATACAATTACAAGATTTCCAATGACGTACAATTATTATTCACAGGTAAATTCGTAATAAATAAATAATCAATTAATTGAAGGGTAGTTTTAACTACCCTTCAAATATTAAATTGGAGTAATCAATGCTTAGGAAATTCTTAAAACTCATAACAATATACTTGGCTATTGTTTTAGTTACTATACTTGCAAACTTTACATTATTTGCAGAGACTTATCCCACCAAGGTTTATAAATGGCAAAAGATTGGGGAATTCAATACAAGATTGACAGATACATCAAATTATGTCTATTCTAAAATTCAAAAATCAAGTAATAATTTTTTTGTTATGGGTGGACGTAGTTACGGACCATCTTACAACAGGTCTATCTTATTGACAAAAGATTTTGGGAAAACTTGGGAAAATATATTTAGGAAAGGAAGTTCTAATACGGATTGTATCATAGACTCAAAAGATAGATTATTAATTGTAGGCAATGGTAAAGATTCTGCTAATTTCATCTATATAAGAGATTTGAATTCAGATATTACAAATACTATTACTATTATAACAAAAGATAAAAATTATGCATTTACAAGAATATGGGAATTGGATTCAAACAATTATTTAATAAAGGCAAATGATGGAATAATTGATCATGTATTTAAATTTAACATGCTTGATTCAGGTTTGACCCAATTAATTCCTCGCAAAAATTCAATTGATTCCCTTGATATTGCAATTGATAAGGATTTGAGAATACTCGTAAATATTTCATTTGGAGTTGTTCAAAACAGAATCATTATTTCAAGTTTTTATGGTAATTTATATTATAGTGACGATTATTTTAAGACAATAAACTTTGGATTCAGTGAACCAACTACTTTTAATTATCTTGATAATATTCAAATAAGCAACGGTCAATTTCTTTTTACAGTATCATCTGTTGAGGATACAGTTGCGAAATCTCCGATTTTACTTACCTTGACTAAATTTAACGAAAATTTATTAGATAAAAAGAAGGTTCTTGTGAATTATCTTAATGCAAAAAATTCAATGGATCCAATTTCAATGATGGCTTGCAGCAATGATAAATATGTCGTTTGTAGAATGGGCGTTTCAATGTTGAATTATGGTTATGGCGATACACTGAATGTGGACAGCTTAATGGTTTCGGACGACTATGGAGAGAGTTTTCAATATGTTCCTTTTCCAACAATAGATTCAAATTACAATTATTTTGCTTATGCTTCCCCTTCAATTACAAAAGCTGGAGAAATATTATTAGTAGTTCCTTTACGAACAAGCAAAGGACAACCAAGTCCGACATTATCTGAAGTTTATTATGGAAAACTAGATGATGTTGGTGTGCCGGAAAATAATAGTAAATATCCAATTATTTATCCAAATCCAACTTCTGACAAGCTCACTATTTCCAAAATTCCTGAAGGTGTAGTGAGTTATGAGATTTTTGATATATTTGGAAATAGGGTTTTATCCACCCCGTCATCTCTTCGTGATGCCACCCCTCAAGAGGGTAATTGGGAAATTGATGTTTCAAAGCTTTCTCCAGGTATTTATTTCATAAAAATAGGTACTCAACCGCCTTTGAAGTTTGTGAAGATATAGCCCCTGTGTCTGAATGAATGGGCAATTGCCATTCGAATTACGGAATTTGTAGAGACAAGGCATGCCTTGTCTCTACGGAGAAAATTAATATTGAAAACAATATGGACACAAAATTTTGTATCTCTACAGAAAAACTTTATTTAACAAACAAACCTTAGTAGCCATTATTCAATTTAAACAAATAACCTTTTTGCCTTATTAATTAGATAATAAGGTTATTCCATTCCGAATTCTTTTTCCACGGGTTTCACCCATGGCTACTATTATTGAACCACTACGTGGTTCAAATTATTTCGAGATACATAATTCATTATTCGATATTCGAGAGTATCAATTGTAAATTAAATAAATTGATTCTTCGCTGACGCTCAGAATGACTTTCATATAAAAAAACCCTCTAACGAGGGATTTTTTATATGAATAATTATAATGAAATGCAAAATTACTTTTTAAAAATGAAGTACACCGCTAAAATGAGCAGAGCAAAACCGATTATTTGATTTGTTTTTATCGTTTCGTTTTTGAAGACCATAAAAGTGAACACACTGAAAACTGTCAGCGAAACTGCTTCCTGGATTACCTTGAGTTGTACGAGAGAAAAAGGTCCCCCGTAATTCTGATACCCAATCCTATTCGCAGGTACCTGAAAAATATACTCGAAGAAAGCAATTCCCCAGCTAATGAGGATAATGAGGAAAAGCGAAAGGTTGTTGAAACCTTTCATCTCTTTAAACTTCAAATGCCCGTACCAGGCATATGTCATAAATGTATTGGATATGATAAGTAAAATTATCGAAAAAAATGCTTTCATCAAATTATGTTGATAAAAAGAAAATATTGAAGTAATTATAAAAAAAACATTTGATGATTTTGAAAATTTTCCATAATTTTCCGAATTGATATAGTATTTAAAAAAAATCACTAATACATAAATTATATTTTCAATCATTATACGTTTTGTTAATATTAATTTGTTTAATCCGTTAATAAGACTTTTAAATCTCATTATAATCATTAAAGGAAAAAATGACTGATCAAAACTATCTCGATATTTTAATTAATGACCATGCTCTGATAGAAAGAGCATTAGTTTTACTGGAAAAGCAATCAGAATTAGGGGGTAAATTGAACCCTAATATCGCTATGACATTAGTGGATTTTCTTATTGAATATGGCGACACCTGCCACAATATGAAAGAAGAAAATGTTTACTTTCCGCACTTACTCAGCTTGGGTATGCCTCCCGGAGGTCCTATTGGTGTAATGCTCGAGGAGCACAAAGGAGAAAGGGAATATTTGGATAAACTCAAGGCTATGTTAACAGAAAGAATCGAATCAGGTAATTTGTCAACGGATTTCAAGCAAGTTGTGGAAGAATATTCTGCACTCACCAAAGGTCATATCTGGAAGGAAAATGATATACTTTATCCTATGGGAAAACGATTTATCAGACCAGAAAATGAAGAAATGCTGAAACAAGAATTTGAGAAAATCACTCTCTCGATGTACGGTGTAGATGGTTATAATCGCAATGTCCGCTTAATTAGTTCGCTGGAACATCAATCAGGTGGCAGAGTGAATATGCTTGCTTCGCTGGACTTAGACGTGATTCAGAATATGATTGATGTTCTGCCTGTGGAACTTTCATTTGTTGATGAAAATGATATCGTGAAGTATTACAGCAAGCAGGACGAGAAGAAAATTTTCACACGCTCTCTTTCAGTGATTGGCAGAACTGTACAGCAATGTCACCCTCCAAAAAGTGTACATCTTGTAAATAAAATTTTGGAGGAAATGAAAGCCGGAACTCGTGAATCAGCGGAGTTTTGGATTAATTTCGAAAGTATGTTTGTGCATATTTCATATTATGCTGTTCGCAGTAAGGAAGGAGTCTATCAGGGCTGTATCGAAATGGTGCACGATGTGAAACCTTACCGTGATCTCGAAGGTGAAAAGCGATTAATATAGAGTACAATAATAAATATTTATTAAAAAAGGGCAATTGCCCTTTTTTTATTACTAAATTATTTTTTTAAAAAATTCAACCGATATCATTTGCAAGATTGAAGAATGGACAATCTTCACGACCACAGGATTTATTTCTCATTGAAAAAGTACATTTCGGTTCTGCAACTGGTAAATTCATCGAGAAATTATCATTCAGAAACTGAGCAGTTACTTCCAACGAAAGATAAGTATCTCGTTTGCAGCAGCGTGAGAGACCAATTTCGTCAATTTCACGAATAGTTTCGTTAGTTACGTAGTCAGAAAATTCCTGCAATTTCACATCAGGATATCTATTTTTGAGATATTCTTTCACAAATAGTCCAGAACCAATTGCAGCACCGCAACTACCTGCTTCTAATGAGCATTGTTTTGGTGCATTATTTTGGATGAGATTATCCAAATTGTTCAATTCTGTTGATAAATCAGGAAATGAATTATCTTTATTGTGCATAATCGCAGTCATAACTGCAGGAACTAGAAAATGATGTTCAGCTCCGTGCATACGAATTTTGGGATTATTCATAAGTTTAATAGCAAGTTCAATTGGGTCATGACCTGAATACTGGATGCATTCATTTTTTATGAATTCATTTGCAGTTCCTTCCAGGCATTCATTGCAGATATAATGTTCTGCAACACATTGATGGGAAGTAATTCCTCTTTTGCCACAATAATCGCAAACAGTTGTGATAGGTTTTTCCAGTACGAGTAATTCCTCACCACAAAGTACACAAGTGCTTTTTTCGAATTTATCGTAAAGTTTAATTTCAGTCATATTATAATTATATATTAATCTGTTTTTATAGAAACGTAAATTAAGCAAATTTCCTGTAATAGCAAAAAAGGAATGGGAAGATACTGTAATATATTTTTCTTAATTTCTTTTCTTTACTTTCCGAAAATGTGTTAATTTTGTAATCTTATTATTTTGCAAAATTTATATTTACGGAGATTAAATATGCTAACGTATGATTTTCAAAGGTACCATGATTTTACTAAAACTGAAGCTTTCAACAAGCAAAAAGAGGCTTTAGCTTTTGTAAACTCACAATTAGGCAAAGAATATGCCAATATTATCGGCGGAAAAGAAGTATTTTCCGAAAAGAAAACTAAATCAGTTAATCCTGCAAATCCTGCAGAAATTATAGGTGTTTTCCAAAAAAGCGGTAAAGATCAAGCTGAAGAAGCTATCCAAGCTGCTGTTACTGCATTCGAAACATGGAAATATTTCCCTGCTGAAGAAAGAGCTAAATTTCTTTTCAAAGCTGCAGAAGTATGTAAACGCCGCAGAATGGAAATTAATGCTTGGATGATTAAGGAAGTTGGCAAAAACTTCGCAGAAGCTGATGCAGACACTGCCGAAGCAATTGACTTCCTCGAATTTTACGGTCGTGAAATGATTCGCTATTCCCAAAGCCAACCTCTCACAGCTATCCCGCAGGAATATAATGAGTATTTCTATATTCCACTTGGAGTAGGATTAATCGTTCCACCTTGGAATTTCCCATTTGCAATTATGGTGGGTATGACTTCTGCTGCAATTGTAACAGGTAATACAGTTGTACTCAAACCAAGTTCAGATTCACCAATGATGGCTTGGCTTTTCGCAGACATTATGCGTGAAGTTGGTTTGCCAAGGGGTGTTTTCAATTATTTTGTTGCAAGTGGTGCAGAGTCCGGTGACTATTTGGTTGACCACCCAAAAACTCGCTTTATTGGCTTCACCGGTTCAGTAGCAACTGGTTGCAGAATTAACGAAAGAGCTGCCAAAGTGAATCCCGGTCAGATTTGGCTCAAGAGAGTAATTGCAGAAATGGGCGGAAAAGATACATTAATCGTAGATTCCGAAACTCATTCCGTTGATGCTGCAGTTGATGCAACTGTCACAAGTGCATTTGGCTTCCAGGGACAGAAATGTTCTGCTTGCTCAAGAGTTATCGTTGATGAAAAGATTTACGATGAATTTTTAGTAAAATTAATAGAAAGAACTAAAGCATTGCCTATTGGTTCACCTGAAGATAATGTTCGTTTCGGTCCTGTTGTTAGTGCCGGAGCTGAAGCTTCAATTATTGAATATATGGAAATCGCTAAGCAAGAAGGTAAAGTTGTTCTTGGCGGCAATAAGATGGACCGCCCGGGTTACTTCCTCGAACCAACTATCGTAACTGATTTGGCTGAGGATTCAAGAATTTCTCTCGAAGAAATATTCGGACCAGTTCTCGCTGTATTCAAATCACGTGATTTCGACCATGCTTTGAAGATTGCAAATAATACTTCATTCGGTTTGACCGGAGGTGTATTCACTTATAATCGTGAAAAATTGATGAGAGCAAGAAAAGAATTCCATGCAGGAAATCTTTACTTCAACCGCAAAATTACAGGTGCGATTGTTGACGTACACCCATTTGGCGGATTCAATATGAGCGGTACTGATTCCAAAGCAGGCAGTCGTGATTATCTTTTGCTCTTTATGCAAGGAAAAGCAGTTACTGAACAAATATAATTTAAATAAGATATAATGGTAATTAAGAGGGCTCTCGTGAGCCCTTTTTTTGTATTTAACGCAAAATTTTTCTTAATTTTATCGTTCTAAATAATATTGGTTATGGTGAAAATTCTAATTTTCATTATAGTATCTATGAAATTTCTTTATCTTACAACAATCTTTGATGAGAGGGAATGTATTAAGTTTTTTTAGTAATTAATACGTAGATTATATGACAAGAAGTAAAGGATTTATACCGTTTTTTATTTTGAGAGAATTATATGAAAAAAGAAAATAATGCAAGAAAACCTTTAAAAGATTCAAAACCAAGAATCTATGGAATGTCGTTTTCGAGCATTTATCCATTATATGTTCAAAAAGCCGAAAAGAAAGGACGAACAAAGGAAGAAGTTGATCAAATCATTTTTTGGTTAACCGGATATGATGAGAAAAGTCTTCAGCAGAGAATTAGTAACAAGGTGAATTGCGAAGTATTTTTCAATGAAGCACCCCACTTTAATGAAAATGCTTCAATAATCAAAGGAGTGATTTGCGGAATTAGAGTAGAAGACATTGAAGATGCATTAATGCAGAAAATCCGTTATCTTGATAAGTTGATTGATGAATTGGCAAAAGGAAAATTATTGGAAAAAATTTTGAGAAATTAAGCTAAGTAAAATTTACAAACTTTTTCAATCGTTTTAATTTTAGTACAGCAAATAATATTTATATTTATGGTACATTCATTAGTGAAGTTTCCAAAAAAGGTTAACCGATGATTAGAGAGTGTCAGTTAAAAGAATTAGAAAATTAATATTAAGTCTAATTAAATTATCTCTAAAAATAAGTAAAAAGATGAAATTTATAATACATAATTTAAACAACACAAGTGCAATTGAATTATTGACTGATGAAAAATGTTTTCAATCAGAACAAGATGCACTGGACTTAATGGCAAATGTGGATTATCAGTTTAATTCAAGAAAAATCATTGTTCACAAAGAAAATGTTGATGAAAACTTTTTTAACTTAAGAACAGGTTTGGCAGGAGGAATTCTGCAAAAATTCACGAATTACAAAGTACGATTAGCAATAGTAGGTGATTTTACGAATTACAGCAGCAAAAGTTTTCGAGATTTTATGTATGAAAGTAATAAAAATAAGTTAATAATGTTTCTACCTGATTTGGATACAGCTTTGAAAGAATTTGAATCATAGTTGAAAACTGAATGCTAATAATAAGAAAGGGCTCGTATGAGCCCTCTTACTTATATCACTTCATCTAATTTTGCTCTTAACCACTCACGGAAAGGTTCATCTTCAATTTTGTCAATCACTTCATTAGCAAATGCTTTCAGTAGTAGTGATTTGCTTTCTACCATCCCAAGACCTCGGGACATCAGATAAAAGAGTTCATTTTCCTGTAAGAAGCCTGAAGTTGCACCATGAGAACACTTCACATCGTCAGCGTATATTTCCAACTCAGGTTTTGTGAAAATTGAGGCTTCTTTTGAGGTAAGGATATTTCTGTTTGTCTGGTATGCATCAGTTTTCTGAGCATCTTTTTTTACATGGATTTTGCCATTGAACACTCCACGTGAAGTATCTTCAATAATTCCTTTAAAGAACTGATTGCTGTGGCAATTCGGTTCATTATGGTCGAAATTAATATGATTATCCACTACAGAATTATTCTTTCCAATAAATAATCCAAACAATTTGCTCTCAATTCCTTGCCCATTCAAATTTGCTTGAAAATTATTCCGGATAAATTTAGATTTCATATTGAAATTATTAATAGTTAAGTCCGAATTGTTATTCTGGGTAATTTCAATATTATTAATAGTATAATTTTCCTTTTCATCCATAGGAACGAGGTTCAATTTGAGTTGGGAATTTTCTGCTAAGTTAATATTTATCTTGGAATTAAGGAAATTAGTTTCACCAGTATTAACTGAATATAAAAATATCTCAGATTTAGCATATGCTTCGGTAAGAAAACTGAGATTATTATTAACAAATTGATTTGAATCATTTGCAACATTTAATATAACAATAGGTACAGATTCATTTTTCAGATGGAAGGTAATCTTTTTTTCCGAAAATGAATTATTCAACAATTCGAAAACATTATTATTCATTTTGGATGTATCAATCTGAAATTCTTTAATATACTCATTTTCAGTTTCAACTATTAAACACGATGGATCTAATTTTGATGTTTCAAATTCGAATAATTCACCATTTTTCAAGAGATAAATAATTGAATTTTCGGGAATGTATAATTGCTCCAAATATTCTATAATTTTCACCTTATCAATCTGAACTGAGGCACCGATTAGTGAAAATTCATTTTTGAAAAGAAAATGCATAGGTGTGTATTTCCAATTTTCATCCTTGAAAGTGGGGAACCCAATTTCTGTGAAAATGTTTGAATTATTCTGAAACTCAGGACTGACATTAATTAATTCTGTGAATTTATTTTCTATATAGTTCTTAAAATTCATAATTACCTTCAAAATTATATAGTTTTAAATTCTTCTTTGATCCAATCATAACCACGTTCTTCAAGTTCTAATGCAAGATCCTTAGTGCCCGATTTCACGATTTGTCCATTATAGAGAACATGTACAAAGTCAGGTACAATGTAATTTAGCAGGCGTTGATAGTGCGTAATTACAAGGAATGAATTATTTTCGTTTCGTAAAGCATTCACACCATCGGACACAATACGCAAGGCGTCAATATCCAGTCCTGAATCGGTTTCGTCTAAAATGGAGAGTTTTGGTTCGAGCATAGCCATTTGGAAAATTTCATTACGTTTTTTCTCCCCGCCTGAAAAACCTTCATTCACAGCACGACTGAAGAATTTTGGGTCGATTTTTACTAATTTAGCTCTTTCTCTCATCAATTTCAGGAAATCTCCTGCTTCCATTGGTTCCATGCCTTTATGCTTGCGGTGTTCGTTCACAGCAGTTCTGAGGAAATTTGCATTGGAAACCCCGGGAATTTCTATAGGATATTGGAAAGCAAGGAAAATACCTTCTCTAGATCGAATTTCGGGTTCCATTTCAAATATATTTTTCCCTTCGAATGTCACACTGCCTTCAGTAACTTCGTACTCATTTTTGCCCGCCAGAACAGAGGCTAGAGTACTTTTACCGGAACCGTTCGGTCCCATTATTGCGTGAATTTCTCCGGGATTTATTTCTAGATTTATACCATGAAGGATTTCATTTCCTTCAACTTTTGCATGTAAATTATTGATTTTTAGCATATATTTATCAAGTTTGTTTTCGTTTTATAAAATTATCCAACACTTCCTTCCAAACTAATTGCCAGAAGTTTTTGTGCTTCCACGGCAAATTCCATTGGTAATTGCATAATTACTTCACGTGCATAACCGTTCACAATCATTCCTACGGCATCCTCAGTTGAAATACCTCTTTGGTTCAGGTAAAAGATTGAATCATCGGAAATTTTGGATGTAGTTGCTTCGTGTTCCACAACTGCAGTATTATTTTCAACTTCAATATAAGGGAAAGTGTGTGCCCCGCATTCTGAACCAATGAGCAGTGAATCGCATTGAGTATAATTTCTCGAATTTTCAGCCTTTTTATTAATTCGCACAAGGCCTCGATAACTATTGTCACTCTTTCCAGCAGAAATTCCTTTAGAAACGATTCTACTGCGTGTTCCTTCACCAATGTGTGTCATTTTCGTGCCCGTGTCTGCTTGCTGATAATTATTTGTCATTGCAACTGAGTAAAATTCACCAACAGAATTTTTACCTTTCAAAATGCAGGAAGGGTATTTCCAAGTAATCGCTGAACCTGTTTCCACCTGAGTCCAGGAAATCTTTGAATTTTCACCCTCGCAAAGTCCACGTTTAGTTACGAAGTTGTAAATTCCGCCTTTTCCTTGCTTATCACCCGGATACCAGTTTTGCACAGTTGAATATTTAATACTTGCATCTTTATGAGCATAAAGTTCTACAATTGCAGCATGCAGCTGATTTTCATCACGCATTGGTGCTGTGCAGCCTTCCAGATAGCTTACGTAAGCACCTTCCTCGGCGACAATCAAAGTTCTTTCGAACTGTCCAGTTTGCGAGGCATTTATACGGAAGTAGGTGGAAAGTTCCATAGGGCTGCGAACACCTTTAGGTATATACACAAAAGAACCATCTGAAAATACTGCTGAATTGAGTGCAGCAAAGTAATTATCAGTATATGGTACTACGCTGCCGAGATATTTTTCTACTAATTCAGGATAATCAATAATTGCTTCGCTGATAGGGCAGAATATGATTCCAACTTCGTTCAATTTTTCTTTGAAAGTAGTTGCCACTGAAACGCTATCCATAATAGCATCTACAGCAATTCCTGCAAGAAGTTTTTGTTCTTCCAAAGGAATACCGAGTTTTTTATATGTTTCTCGGATTTCCGGGTCAATTTCTTCCAGACTTTTCGGTTTAGATTTATTTTTTGGAGCTGCATAGTAGTATATATTCTGATAATCAATAGGGGGGTAATGCACTTTCTGCCATGCAGGTTCTTTCATCTTGAGCCAGTATCGATAAGCCTTAAGACGGAAATCCAGCATAAATTGAGGTTCATTTTTCTTTTCAGAAATAAATCTGATTACGTCTTCATTAAGTCCAAGGGGAGAAAATTCCTGCTCGATATTTGTAGTGAAGCCGTATTTATATTCGCCTTGAGTAAGGTTATCTATTATTTTATCGTTTTCGGTCATATTTATCTTGTTAATTAAGAAATATCAAAGACGTTTTTTGACAAAATCAATTTTGAAAAATTCCTAAAAGAAAAACCATTCTGCTCGGAGGTTTTCGCTATAGAGAATATTGATAAAAATTCATATAAATAAATCTGATAAAATAGAAATGTTATGACAAAAAAAATCCCCTGCAAGAGGGGATTTCTGTTGATTCTATTATTAATAAGTTTATCCTTTCAGTGCTTCAGCTCCTGAAACGATTTCAATAATTTCGCTAGTAATACTAGCTTGACGAAGTTTGTTATATTCTAAGTTCAAATTCTTAATCAATTCACCGGCATTAGATGTTGCATTATCCATTGCCACACGTCGAGCAGCTTGTTCAGAAGCATTGGATTCCAAAATTGAAGCCCAGAATTTGGAATCTATAGTTCTGGGTATAAGTGTTTCCAAAATTGATGTCTGGTCAGGTTCAAATATGTATATATCATTATATTTCAAACCATCTTCTTCTTTTTCTGCAGTAAGTCGATTAGATGGTTCAAAAGGCAATAATTGGAATACTTGCGGTTCTTGACGCATTATGTGAATGAATTTCACGTAAGAGATAAATACCAAATCAATTTCATTTGCCAGAAATGAATTCTTTACCGGTTCGAGAATTGAAGTAACAACATCGTAATCAGGATTATTCGCAATTTGAGTATGTTTGGAAATTATTGGATAATTTTGCTTATTGTAAAAACTAATTGCTTTACGTCCGATTGGTAAAACGGATATTTGAGCTTCAGGATATTTAGTCTTAATATTTTCATTCATAAATCTCGAAGTTTCTTTCAGCAAATTTGCATTGAAAGAACCGCACATTCCCTGATCGGAGGATATTATGATAAAGGCAATATTTTTTACTTCTTTGTGCTGAATTGCTAAAGGATGAGAATATTCATCACTCAACGATTTAATGATTTTACTAATATTGTTATCAAGAATATTGAAATAAGGACGTGAAGATTCAACCGCCAATAACGCTCTGCGAAACTTGGAAGCCGCTACCATCTTCATTGCCTGAGTAATTTTCTGTATGCTCTTTATTGAGCTTATTCTACCACGTATATCTCTTAATGTTGCCATATCTATACTATTTGATATTCAAATAATTTTACTTTTTAAAAATAAGGATAATCCTTAACTAAGTGATTGTTAATATAATCTTCTACGCCTTCTTCCAAAGTTCTGAAGTTCAGATTAATACCGGCATCAGATAATTTCTTCATTTCTGCTTGCGTATAATTCTGGTATTGACTTTGCAATGATTCAGGCATATTAAAGTATTCGATTACAGGTTTTTCGTTCAAAGCGTCGAACACAGCCTTTGCTAAATCTTTCCATGTTCGAGCGTGTCCTGTCCCAAGGTTGTATATACCTTTAATGTTCTTTTCGTAAATTTCCCAAATTACCTGAATTACATCTTTCACATAAACAAAATCTCTCAATTGTTCACCATCCTTGTAATCAGGATGATTCGATTTGAACAATCTAATTTTATCATATTCTTCAATCTGATAGTATGATTTGAAAATCATACTTGTCATTTCATTTTTGTGATATTCATTTGGTCCGTACACATTAAAGAATTTTAGACCTGTAAATTCAGTTTCCAATTTATTTGCAATAACCCAAAGATCAAATAAATGTTTAGAATAGCCATAACCATTTAATGGTCTAAGGTCTTGAAACCTGTTATCGTCATAACCAAATTCGCCATTTCCATATGTTGCAGCACTACTGGCATATATAAATTGCGCTTGATTGCTTTGAGCAAATCTAGCAAGTTTCATACTGAAATCGAAATTATTTTTAATTAAATAATCAATATCATTTTCAGTAGTTGAAGAACAAGCACCAAAATGGAAAATTGCTTCAATTTTTAAATTAGGAATCGAGATTATTTCTTCGAAGAAATTGTTTTTATGAATATACTTAGAAAAATGCTTACCAACAAGGTTCTTCCATTTAGAAGAAGTACCAAGATTATCAACGACAATAATGTCTTTGATGCCATTTTCATTAAGTAATTTTAAAAAACAGGAGCCTATAAATCCGGCCCCCCCCGTTAAAATAATCATATTCTTAGCTTACAAGGAAATATTTATTAAAGTTAACACAAGTTTCGTGCAATTCTTTTTCCATATCATCACTGATTTGCTTCTGTTTGAGAATAGCAGCAAGCAATTCAGATTTGTGATTTTTCATATATTCATAAAACTCAACTTCGTAACGTTTGATGTTCTTTAAAGGAATTGCATCAACAAAACCATTTGTTACGGCGTAGAATAATACGATTTGTAATTCAACTTCTAATGGAACAAGGATATTTTGCTTCATAATCTCAGTAATAACATAACCACGAGTAAGTTTTTGCTGAGTTGACTTATCAAGGTCAGAACCGAATTTTGCAAAAGATTCAAGTTCACGGAAGAGGGCGTGTTCAATTTTCATTTTACCGGCAATTTTCTTCATTGCTTTAATCTGTGCATTACCACCAACACGAGATACGGATATACCCACATTAAGTGCAGGACGAATACCTGCATTGAATAAGTTTGGTTCAAGGTAAATCTGACCATCAGTGATTGAAATCACATTTGTAGGGATATATGCAGATACGTCACCAGCTTGAGTTTCGATTACAGGAAGAGCAGTTAAAGATCCGCCTTTCAATTCATCGGACATTTTTGCAGCTCTTTCGAGTAATCTGCTATGGAGGTAGAAAATGTCACCCGGATAAGCTTCACGTCCTGGAGGACGACGGAGAAGCAAAGAAACCTGACGGTAAGCAGCTGCATGCTTAGATAAGTCATCATATACAACTAAAGCGTGCATACCATTATCACGGAAATATTCACCCATGGAACATCCGCAGTATGGAGCCAAAAATTGCAAAGGAGCAGGATCGGACGCATTTGCTGCAACAACGATTGTGTATTCCATTGCACCCTGTTCTTCCAAAGTAGCAACCAACTGAGCGACTGTTGAAGCTTTTTGTCCAATCGCAACATAAATGCAATATACAGGATCAATTCCACTTTCTTTTGCTTCAGCTGTATGAGTTTTTTTCTGATTAATAATTGTGTCCAATGCAATTGATGTTTTTCCGGTTTGGCGGTCACCAATAATCAATTCTCTTTGACCACGACCAATTGGAATCATAGCATCCACAGCTTTTATACCGGTTTGCAAAGGTTCTTTTACAGGTTGACGGAATATTACACCCGGAGCCTTACGTTCGATAGGGTAATATTCTTTAAATTCAATATTTCCTTTACCGTCAATTGTCTCTCCCAGTGGATTAACTACTCTACCGAGCAATTCTTTTCCAATAGGAACAGAAGCAATTCTGCCTGTTCTTTTAACTGTATCGCCTTCTTTTACGAGTTTGTCTTCACCGAACAAGATAACCCCAACGCTATCCTCTTCGAGGTTCAAAGTCATACCCATTACGCCATTAGGAAATTCAACAAGTTCTGATGCCATAACTTTTTCAAGTCCGTAAACCTGTGCTACACCATCACCAACCTGAAGTACAGTTCCAATTTCGTATATATCAGTCTCGTTTTCAAATCCGGAAAGTTGTCTCCTTAAAATCGAGGAAATTTCTTCTGGTTTTAATTCGTACATTTTATTACCTATTATAGTTTATTTTCTCTTTAATTATTTGGAAATTTCAGTCAATAAGTTATTCAACTGTTTTTTAACTGAAGCATCATAAAAATAATCGGCAAATTTCACTTGGAAACCACCGATAATTGATTTATTTATAAAAAATCTAGGCAAAATCTCTTTGCCGGTCCAAATATGTAATTTATCGCAAATAGAATTTTGAAGATTTTCTGTTAAATTCGTTGCAGAAGTAATATCAACTTGAATTCTTCCTTTCACTTGATTGTATTGATCAATAAATCTATTAATCAATATCTTGAGTACATCTATTCTACCTTTCTTAATCAATAAAATTAAAAATTCAAAAGTGATATTATTAATATTACCCTTAAAAATTTCAGTGACTATAACAATCTTTTTGGTAGGTCTGATAATCGGATTTTGAACCATTGAATTTAATTCTGGGATTGTATTCATAAGTTCAGCTATATATTCCAAATCCTTCAAAACGATATCGATGCTATTTGATTCCTGAGCAAAAATCAAGAGAGCCTTTGCATATCTGTCTGCTACTTTTGTTTCAATCATTTAATTACAATACCAATTAGTTTTTAGATAATTTTTCAATTTGGTTATTAATTAATTCAAAGTCTTTTTCTGAAGTTAATTTTTCCGAAATCACTTTTTCTGTAGCTAGCACAACCATGCTTGCAATTTCTTGTTTTAATTGCTGAAAAGCTTTTTCTTGAGAAATTTTAATTTCTCGAACAGCATTGTCAAGTTTTTCTTGTCTCACTTTATCAGCTTCTTGCTTAGCTTTATTAATCAAATCAGCAGCATTTTCTCTTTCGTGAGCCATCATCACATTCACTTCTCTTGTAGCATTTGTGATTCTTGCTTCGGCTTCAGAAAGTTTTTCTTCAGCCATAATTAACTTTGATTCAGCGCTTTCAATTTTTTCTGTGATATATAGTTCACGATTTTTCAATGCATCCAAAATGGGCTTTTTGAAAAGTAAAATAAATACACTAAGAAAAACCAAGAAATTTACGATTGTCCAGAACAATAATCCGGGATTTACAGTAAGTAATTTTTCCATAAAAATTTATTTATTTAGTTATTATCAAATTTATATTTTACAAAAACTTTTTGTATGGAATTTTTTCGGGAAAAGAATAAAATTCCAGAGAAAAAATCATTTATTTTCAAATTTGAGCGAGGCTGCAAAAAAGCAGCCTCACATCAAATCGAAAAAATTTAACAAGTGAATTAACTTGCAAAAAAAACTTACTTCATTGCTAACATAAAGCTGATAACTTCGGCAAACAAAGTAACACCTTCGATTAACGCAGCTGCGATAATCATCATAGTTTGCAATTTACCTGCTGCTTCAGGTTGACGACCTGCTGCTTCCAAAGCTGAAGCTGCTAATTTGCCAATACCGAGGCCTGCACCAATTACAGATAAACCTGCACCTAAACCGGCTGCCAAGAATGCTAATGCTGTTGAATCCATTTTAAGCTCCTATTGATTATTTATAGAATTTATAAAAATATTAATGTACTGTTTCATGTTCTTCGCCATGGCCTAATGCCAATCCCACAAATACTGCCGTGAGCATTGTGAATACATATGCTTGAATCATGGCAACCAAGACTTCTAATAAGTTAATGAATAATGAAAATCCCACGGAAATTGGGGCTACCGCAAATGATTTGAATATGAATATTAAACCAACCAAACTCAATATTACAACGTGACCTGCTGTCATGTTCGCAAAGAGACGGACAGTAAGTGCAAAAGGTTTTGTAAACATTGAGAGTATTTCAATTGGAATCATAATCAACCAAAGACCAATTGGAGCGCCTCCTGTAAATTCTTTAATCCAATGTCCTATGCCTTTGGTGAGAATTGCGCTTCCATTAATTACAAAATAGGCCGTTATTGAAAGTCCTGCTGTTACTGCAAGATTTCCTGTTGCAGAGTGCCCACCAGGAACTAATCCAAGGAAATTTAACACAAAGATAAATAACCATAGAAAAACAAAGTAAGGAGTTAGTTTTTCGGCTAATTTATCATCTGCGATATTTACTTTCACAATCCTGTCACGCACCATTTCAATTCCTAATTCAATGAAATTCTGAAATCCTTTTGGTGCTTTGTTAGGATGTCGTACATATCTTTTCTTGATAATAAAGAATGATGTGAAAATAATTATCATTGCAATCCATTGGAACATTACAAGTGCTGTAATGGATAAATCGATTTTTGGGGCTTGACCTGTATCGTTTCGTATTATGTCGTGATGAACTTCTTTGAAAATACCTGCTTCTTCCATAGAATGAATTGACGGATATGTATAAAGGGCATCATCGTATATAATGACAGGTAAATTAATATGAAACACATCGTAAAAATTATATCCATGATGGTCTAATAAATGGTCATTGAGCATTTCCGTAATAACATTTCCTTCTTTGGCATTATGTTTTGCTTCAGTATGAGCTGAAGTTGTGTCGGTATGTGTTGAATGCATATTCAATTCATTATGATTATTTATAGGATTTTCTGGTTGACTATTTATATTTTTCTGAGTGCTCACTCTCTTTCCTTTTTGCAAAAATAATAATCTACAAAATTACTGAAAAAAAACGACTTGACAAATTGAGTTTGGATAGTTTTTTCTATTTTTTCTGCATGAATTTTTTATGTATATATATTATTTCTGATAAAACTCCCAAAAATAGAAAGATTCCAAAGGAAATTCCGAATTCTGCATTTTTTATATCTGTTAAATAATTAAAAAGTAATAAAAGAAGAAAAAGTAGAATTGATTTGATTGTAATTGCAATTGCAATTTTTCTTGCAGTTTGTGTTAAATCACTTCGATAGGTCTTGCTGTAAAAATATAGTGATATTATTACTAATATTAAATTGATCGTGAAACTTATAATTATTGGGATAATCTTCAATTTTATTTATTCAATTTTCTAACAATTTTAATAAAATTATAGATTCCAATGATAATTCCTAAAGCAAGTAGAATCAGTGTCCATGTTGTTCCGGTATTCTTGGATTTATCTAACCAGTAACCACCCAATCCTCCCATGATAATTGGACCGACAAGTTCAGTTCCCAGAGATAAGGCTTCCATATATGCCCGCTTTTCCTTATTATTTTTTTTTGGATCTTCCATCAGAAGCCGTATTCCAGTAATGTTTGGCTGATATCCTGTTTGTAAATGTTACGACAATCACCGTACCAAAGAGAGTTTGGAATCATGTTTAACGTTCCGTATGTTGATGGATTTGTAGGTACAAATTGCGAAGTTGCGATAACTGTTTCTTCTTCAGGTCTATACTCATTATCAATATCGTGGATTTCAGCAGTAAAAGCAATTTTCCAGTAAAAACTGTTAAACAAAAATGGATCTAAACCAATTAGTTCAAAAGGAATTCTAATTTTGGCAGTGTATCCACCGTCAAATTTATTGGAAACAGTTTTAATTTGTGATGCAGAAATTTGCTGTAATGATGTAACTAAATCATTGGAAAAAGCATTCACAAATGGGGGAATATCCACAAAATCGCCCGGGAATACCTGGAAATTATAAATACTGTTACTTGCCTTATCGGCAATATCTAACTGTTTGCCTTTGATGGTAAATCTATTTAATTCTTTACCCTGCATTTCAGTATTGAACCATAGACTTATATAATCACCTTCACAATAATCGCAATGTTTTTGAGTAACGTTATCATCATAAACTGTAATCTGGAAATAAAGATATTCATTATCAAAAGCAGATGAAATTTCAAAGTAAGAATCCTTTTCTCCTTGCCAGTAAAATGCACCTTTATTAACGAAATCAATATCCTTGATTACTGCAGAATTTGTAAATCCACGAAAAATAAGTCTGCCACGATTATATGATGGCACAATAAAGTATTTACGATTATATTTTTCAAAACCCTTATCATTTTCAAAGACTCTTTCAGTTACTTGCAAACCGAAATAATTATTCTTTTCATCAACAGTAAAATTATCTAATTTTTTTGAAGAAAAATCCTCCTGAAAAATCAATGCTCCGTCTTCGATTTTATACCCATACATTTTCCAGTTTGAATTCCCAATTTTCTGTGAAACGAAGCAAGAACCTTCTTTTATGTTTGTTCCGACTTCTAATGGTAAGTCAAGATAGGGGACAGGGAAATCACCCACTTTAACTAAATATCCCTGCATATCAACAAAGAGATTCAAATACACTACAGATTTTTTTTCCCCAAGAATCTTCACGACAAATGCAACATCATAATTGCCATCACCTGAAAAATCTCCTACATCCCAACCCCAGATTGTTACTTTATCTGGATTATCAATATGCTTAACAACATCATCAATCATTTCTTGATTAAAATATGGCTGAAGTCTCTTTGTGAATTCTGCAAGAGTAATTCCGGATTGAGCAAATAAATTATTTGTGACAAAAATCACAATTATAATTAAAATTAATACTATTTTTATTTTTTTGAAAATCATATTAAAAATCTACTTTTCTATTTATACTAACTTAATAAATTCTTTCAAATCTTCATTCATCCTTGCACCAAATTGAGAAACAATTTTAGAAGCGCAAATTGAGGCCAGTTTTCCGGCAAATTCAATATCTTGTCTCACTAATATACCATAAAAAAACGCCCCCGCATACATATCACCAGCTCCGGTTGTATCTATAGGAGTTGTAGGTAGAGAATTAAAATCATATCTCTTTCCATCCCAATAAATAGTTGCACCTTCGGCACCTTTAGTAATCACGACATTTTTCAAGGATTTTGATAATGATTCTGATGCATCATTAAAATTATCAGTATTTGACAACGATTTTGCTTCGTTTTCATTACAGAAGACCAAATCGCATTCCTCCATAATTTTATTTACATTTGCCCTGAAAGTATCAATAATGAAAACATCAGAAACTGTAAATGCAATTTTGGTATGATGCTTTTTTGCAAGTTCGATTGCTTTGAAAATTGCCTCAGTACTTGCTTCTTGTGTTAATTTATATCCTTCAATGTAAATCCATTCAGATCGAGCTATAATTTTTTCATCTATGTTGTCTTTTCCAAAAAAAGCAGTAGCTTCAAGAGATGTTAGCATAGTTCTTTCAGAATCAGGTGTGATAAACACAAAGCATGTCCCAGTTGGATAATTATCTTTGAATTCAGCATTTAAAATAATACCTAAATCCTTAAATTCATTTGCATAAAATTTCCCTAAATTATCATTTCCGAGCACTGTTGAATAGGCAGATTTACCTCCTAACTGGGAAAACGCAATAATTGAATTCGCTGCGGAACCACCACTACATTGTATTGATTCAACTGAACTAAAATATTGATTCAATTTTTTTCTTTCAGTCAAATCTATTAATCTCATTTCACCTTTGTTCATTCCATAATTTAGTACCTGCTCATCAGTAATTTTAAACTGGAGATCAACTAAACCATTTCCTATACCGCATAATTGAATATCTTTCATTTCTATTCTACAACTATTAATTTTTGAACAAAAGTATTTTCACCTTGAGTAGTTCTTACGAAATATGTTCCGCTTGAAAATTTATTAGTTGGTATATTAATGTCATAATTACCTGCAGGTAAAATATCATCGAACGTTATTAGAACGGATTTGCCAAATAAATCAATTACTTCCACCTTGGTCATTATATCTGACTTTGACTGCAATTGAAAAGTAGCAGTATTTCCCTTGCTAATTGGATTTGGAAATAACTTGGCACTTTGAATATTAAAATTATCTGTAGAATTTACGCTGAGAATATTTTCTTGTATTTGACAAAGTAATTTATTGCGATTAATAGCAATTGAATCAGGATAAAAATCCAAATAAAATGTGAAATCCTGAAGTCCCTTGAATAGAACATCGGTTTGAGTTCCAATTAATTGAGAATTTTTGAAAAACAAGAATTCAATTTGAGTGTTGAAAACATAAGGTATTTGAAGACCTTCCTGTACTTGCTCTATTTGAATATTCACTTTTGAGTTTCCTTTACCCCAATCATAAGTAGTTGAATGCAATTTTAAAACAGGATGACCTGCTTTCATAATCCATTGGTCCAAAAATACATAGAAGTTAATTGGAGAATTCGGCAAGAATTCTTCTAATGCATTTGCAAAGTCAATAGTTTCAAGACTTTGGAATTTAAATTTATTCAGAATGTTTTGCAAAGCAGGAAAGAAAAGGCTGTCACCTAATTGCTCTCTCAACATGTGATATACCCAACTTGCTTTATTGTATTCAAGCAAATAAATCGGGTTAGAAAACATCGAGTTTACAGGAACTCCATAAATAGGAATTTCATATAGAACTTCATTTTGGAAGTATTTATCTGCTACTCTTCCCATATAAGCTTCATATTCAAACGAATTGGTATAACTTTCAATCCACAAAGCTTCACTCCATGTTGCACCACCCTCATTTATCCATAAGTCTGCCCAAGTAGCGCATGTGATTAAGTCTCCCAGCCATTGATGAGCTAATTCATGTGCAATTCCTGTTTCATTATATCCCCGAAGCCAACTTCGATTAATTGTTGTCATTGTAGTATGCTCCATGCCTCCGAAACTGAAGGGCTGTACTGAAACCATTCCATATTTTTCATATGGATATTCACCAAAAATTTTACTGTATAATTCCATCATCTTTGGTACATTTCGGAATGAATATTCTGCATTATAAGCTCCTCCATTTGTAGTATCACTAGTCCAGTCTTGCTCCCAAACATAATAATCAATTGGAACCATTTGTGTTGTATCAGTCACTTTTTTATAATAATCGGTAACTTGTTTGAAATTCGAAGCATTAAAGCTAACTAAGTATGTTGGCATTTGGAATTCAGGTTCAAAACTGTAATAAGTAGAATCATCTATTGTATTAGCAGATTTTAAAATTCCATTTGCAGCAACATTAAATCTTTTAGGGACTTTCATTTTTAATTTGAAATAGGCTTTGTCGAATGGATTATCATTGCATGGCATCCATTTCCTGGCATCTTGTGGCTCAGACATTGTATAGGCAATTCGATCAATAACAAATACAGAATCCCTTTTAGGAGGTGGACCTTCTCCAACAAACCTACCTCTCTCGTAAAGATATAATCCTCCATCATCTTTTCCAACATAGGTGAAGTAGATGGTGAAATCTAATGTGTCGCCAACAACTTTTGTATTGGTCAACACTATATCAAATTCATCTGAACTCTGATACACTTTCAACTTACCGGAAATTTGTGAAGATACGACAGAATCAATAATTATATTTACTGCATCAAAAGTAAAAGTATTAGTATTGTTTGAGTCAACAACTAAAACAACTTTATTTATTCCTGAATATTTTCTGAAATCACCATATATACCATCATTTTTCATTATCCAATACCAATCCATATAAATATCGTAGGATAGGACATTATAAGGTCTTACTTTTAGATTAGATTGTAAGGCCTGAATTTGATTTTCCTGATTTTTACAATTATGTACCGGTTTAAACTCAAATTGGTCCCCGGGTCTCATATATTCAGGAATTTGAGCAAAATTAATATAAGACATTAAAAATGTTAAAGCAGTTATCAATTTAATTTTTGACATTGTTTTCATTTTTGACAAAATTTAATTGGAAATATCTACAAAATTAGACATTTTTTTTATAACCATTATTCTTTCAAGAACAGGAGGATGTGAATAATTTAAAAAGACATAAAATTTATGAGGTGTTAAGTTCGAAAGATTATCAACACTCAATTTTTTCAGGGCATTTACCAAACTCATGCCATTCCCAGTAGTTTGAACAGCAAATTCATCAGCTTGAAATTCATTTCTTCTGGATAAAATCTGCATAAAAATGGATAAAATGAATTCAATAGGGGAATACAAGAGAAAGAAAAAGATTAAACCTGCATATATTGGTGTTGAACTGACATAGAATGCTTCATATAATTGCTCCGAATAAAGGAAAAGAGACAATAGGTAAAACAGTAATCCGGTGTGTATTATTGAAATTGCAGTTCCAAGAAGTATATGTTTTTTCTTATAATGTCCCACTTCATGAGCAATTATACCGAGGATCTGGTCTTCAGTATGTTCTTTCATCAAGGTATCATAAAGTACAATCATTTTATTTTTTCCAAATCCTGTAAAAAACGCATTTGATTTCTTACTCCTTTTTGACCCATCCATCACAAAAAGTTTTTTCATTGGAAAATTTACTTTTCGAGTATATTCAGTTATGATATTTTTCAAATTACCTTCTTCCAAAGGAGTGAATTTATTAAAAATCGGCATTATCCAGTTTGGATAAACATATTGCAGAAAAAGTGAAAATAAAGTTAATGTAATCCAACCCCATAACCATGCATATGAACCTGTATATTCGAGAATATACAAAACCAAGGCTAGAAGGGGAATCCCTATTATCAGACTTATTCCTGTTGATTTGATAATGTCTAAAATGAAAATTTTAGATGTTGTAGTGTTAAAACCATATTTTTTTTCAATAACAAATGTATCATAAATCGAAAATGGAAGACTAACGATAAAATTCAGGAATGATAATACTCCAATAAAAATAATACCTTGAATAATCATAGAATCACTTAATGAAAGAACGTAATCATATAAATATCCGAATCCACCCAAAAACCAGAAGGAAAGTGTGAGAATAAGTGAAATTGTTCCTGAAATCCATCCAAAAGAAGTATTTTCTTTAAGATACTCTTGCGATAATTTATATTTTTCAGAAGAATAAGTATCTTCGAACTCCTTGGGAAGTTCTATTTGTATATTTTTGACATTAAAATATTCAGAGATTATCCCCAAAATATAAGTAATGATGATTGTCGTGAAAATTATTATTGCGTAAATATTCATTAAATTCTTCCGAATTGTTTGTCTAAATCAATTAAGGAAAGTTCCAGGATTATTGGTCTGCCATGGGGACAAACATATGGAACTTTGCAATTAAAAAGGTCAATTGTCAATTGTTTCATTCTTTCGGGGGTCAGTTTTTCGCCTGTTTTTATTGCAGATTTGCAACTATAAGTTGCAATAATTTTTTCCCTTTTAGTGCTATGAGATAATTTCAGATTATTCACATAATCATCAAGCATATCCATAAGCATTTTTTCTTCAAGTCCATTGGGAATATCTTGTGGTTTTGCTGTGATTATTACTTTATCAGGTTGGTTAATTGTGAAGTCAAAACCAAGTTTTTTCAGATCATCTTCCACTTCCTGCAATATAGAAATATAAGTGATTTTCATATTAATTTCGATGGGGAAGAGTGTTGACTGGCCTTTTGAATAAAAATCGTTAAACTTAATAAGCGCAGACTCGTATATTACTCTTTCGTGAGCATTGTGCTGGTCAACAAAAATCACTCCTGAATGTGTTTGCACGATGATATACTTATTATGTAATTGTGTATAGTTAGAATATGGCAATTCTTTGCGAATGTCTTCTATACTTTGCTTTTGATTGAATGGATTGATTGTTCCAATTGAGGTAGGTTGAGTTTCTCCCTCATTACGAAAATCAAATTGCTCGTCATCAGGCTTTCTGCTCATAAGCTGAGAATAAGTATCCTCCCTGAAATTACGCTGTAGTGAATTTTCACTACCGTAATTTCCTCTGAATGTTTCCCGATTATTTCCTTCTTTTTTATCCTCGTAATAATTCCGAGATTTTTGATTGTTTTCCAAATCAATTTGATTTTCAGGGAAAACTTCACCTGTCACTTGATTTACAAGAACAAATGAATTTTCACTATTTTCATCTTTCAATCTAATAAAAGGACTATTTATTGTTTTGCCGGTAACATTTATTTCAGTTGTTAAATTATTGGACTGAAGAGTAAGATTAACAGCTTTTCGTAAAGTATTATAAACATAATTTTCATTTTCGAATTTGACTTCATTTTTCTGTGGATGAATATTAACGTCAATTTTTTCCGGATCAATAGTGAGATTAATAACATAAACAGGTTTATGATTTTTCTCAAGCAAATGTTCGAAAGCAGAAAAAATCGCATAAGACAAATTTCTTGATTCTATCGGTCTTTTATTAACAAACAAATATTGTCCGGAAGTGCTGGGACGAGCTAAAGAAGGATTTCCAATATATCCTGAAATCTTCATCAATTCATTTTCATATCCAATCTCCATAAAGCCGTCATTAGCAGAACTCCCTAAAAGTTTGACAATCCTTTCTTTCATTCCTGAAGGTTTGACATCGAAAATCAGTACATCTTCATTATAATATGCAAATCGAATATGAGGATTTGCTAATGAAAATTTTATCAAAGTATCGCTAATGTGCCTAACTTCTGTCAATTTCGATTTAAGAAATTTCCTCCTTGCAGGAACATTATAAAACAGATTTTTCACAAAAATTTGGGTCCCGATTTCCTGATTACATGGTTCAATAAATGGTTCCTTATTTGGTTCAGCAATCAATTTTGATCCTGTTGGATTTTCTTTAATTCTAGTTCTGATTTCCAGATTTGCAACAGATGAGATCGATGCAAGTGCCTCTCCACGAAAGCCAAAGGTGGAAATTTTCTCTAAATCTTCTTGTGTAGCTATTTTGCTTGTAGCATGACGTTTTACAGAAAGCATTAAATCAGAGTCATTCATTCCACAGCCATTATCAATAACAGAAATCAATTGTTTACCGCCATCCTGTATAATTACTGCAATTTCGGTAGCCCCTGAATCAAGCGAATTTTCAACAAGTTCCTTAATCACTGATTCAGGCCTTTGGACTACTTCTCCGGCGGCTATTTGATTTGCGATAAAATCGGGTAATATGTGTATTTTATTATCAGACAATTAAACTTTCTTAATTTTATATTTTTACAGTTAACCAAAAATCAATTTAATAATTTCCTGACGATTAAGTCAAATGATTCAAAGTCATTGTGGAAAACTTAAAAAACCGATATGAAATATAAATACTATATTAATCTGACAACAGGTATTGAAGGGTTACTGGATTTACCCTTAAAAGAAGGTGAATATGGTTTTGTTAGAATTCAGTCAACTCAATGCGAGAGATTTTTATTTGAGGATATTTTGAACGGGTTGGATTCTGATTTCCTTATGC
>Ga0154569_137_pt1 | contig 28729 bp, 22 predicted proteins | sample RifGroF2_FD_115998 | JGI IMG/M metagenome (GOLD analysis project Ga0154569, IMG submission 115998) | Ignavibacteria bacterium GWF2_33_9
AACCTTTCCCAAGATGAGGTATCTCTTAAGGATCCAGGTAGACGACCTGGTTGATAGGCTACAGGTGTAAGTGCAGCAATGTATTTAGCTGAGTAGTACTAATAATCCGTTGGCTTGCCGGACAAAGTTGTTATACAACAAACTTAATCTAGCAGCTAATTTGAGTCTTTAGAAACATTACGTTTTTGCTGCTTGCAATTCAATTATCTCTTTTTTTATGATTTGATATTAAGTTCTTTAAATATAGAAAGTTTTTTGCTTGGTGGTTGTAGAGTGAAGGGTACACCTCTTCCCATTCCGAACAGAGTAGTTAAGCTTCACTTCTCCGATGGTACTGCTTGGGCAGCCTTGTGGGAGAGTAGGTCGCTGCCAAGCTATTTTCAGAAACTCCGATTGATTTTGTTCAGTCGGAGTTTTTTTATTTATATCCAAAACTTATATGTGCATTGAAATTTAATCCGAAATTATTTGGCAATACACGTGAACCCCAATTATAGATTTGATGAACACATACCATTATATCTATATATTGACCAAGCTGATATCCCAAACCCAGCTCGAATGTAGGACCAAAAAAGAAATTTACATCTTGAGAGCCTCCTCCATAGGTTATTGTTTCTGTTCCACCACTGATTTTGAGAATTCCGCTCAAGAAGAAATTTTGAGGTTTATCTTGAAAATAATATCTTGCTATTATAGGAAAATTATATGACATAAAGGTGGAAGCCGTTAAATCTGCATGAGGTTTTATATCGTAAAAATTAATTTCAGGTCCTCCACCTATTTCGAAATGGCTTCCTTCCTTGTTGAACAAAGTAAAGTAACCAATATTGAACCCGCCATCAATCAAGCTTCCTTCATTAAAATAACCGAAAGACAGCATACTTCTTTTTTTTGTTTTATTAATTACACGGATTGTATCAATAGAATTTCCAGAATGAGATGTTTCACTAACAGAGGAAACAACAGATAAATTATACTCTTCAGAACTAATTCCGGAATTATTGGAACCGGGATTAGCTTTGTAATAATAACTAAAAACCTCTGCAGCTTTTTTAATACCATTATAAAAAGCGAGAGGTACTAAAACATTGGCATCATTACCACTTGGAATTTCTACAGAATCAGTAATTACAACTTTTTTAACAGCATCACCTTTTGGATAAGAAAAAGTATATGAATATTTCGAAAATGTTGACTCACTGATAAAACCATGTTCTTCTCCTAAATTCATTTTGTTTAATTCAATAGTAACAGGAATGGATATTGTGGTGTCGGAAGATCTCGAAAGCAATTTGTTGAAATTTTCTTTTAAATATTCAGAAAGATTTTGATTAAAAATTATCGGTGTTGGTGAATTGAACATTCCTGTATAACAAGTACCTAAAGTTTTAGTGACCGGGGTACGTTTGTCTTCTACTTTGGAAACATATACGCTGTCAATAACAATTTTTTCAGCATTTGACCAGGAAATTTTTCTAGGTTGGATAATAATATTGTCTGAAGCACACGAGACAAGAAAATATGTTAATACAATGATAGATAATATACTAATTAGTTTCATAAAATCTCCGGGTGTTTTTTACAAAAATAGTAAATATTCTGAAATATAAACGTACCTTGTTAATATAATTAAAATTATTTTTATATTTCTGTAACAAATTGAAAGTTATATTGTTTAATATACAATTGTGTATTACAACAAAGGAATTTTCATGACTGGTGAAATATGAGAAAATTATTGCTCCTACTTTGCGTGACAGCATTTCTGCCACAATTCATTTTATCGCAAGATCTTGATTCACTGAATCAAGATGAAGAAGAAGAAAGTATTAATACAATTACATTGATTTCTCCATTAAATAATTCCATAGTAAAAGGAGATACTTTAGTTGATTTTATTTGGCATAAGACTTTACAAAGTGTTGATTGGTACTATGTTAATATCTTTAAAGATACTACATTACAAGGAACTTATATGTTGAAGGACACAGCTTTATCACTATATTTTGATTGTTCAGGTATTGAATATAATTGGGAAGTGATGGCTGTTAATGATGAAGGAAAAGAATTTAGTAATAAATGGTATTTCAAACCGGATTGCGACCTAAGCATTCATTCAACAATACATATTATTAGATTTTTACAATACCCAAATCCTGCAGAGGAATTTATTGAAATTGAAGTTGAAAATATTGAAAATCCGTTAGTGGAAATCTATAATTATCATGGGACATTAATTCCAATTGATTATACCATAAGCAAGAAAAATAATGGAATATCATTTAATTTAAATACTATGGTCCTGCCGAAAGGAATATATTTCTTTAAAATCTCAGGAGGCGGAATGATTTTTATAGGAAAATTTGTGGAGGGATAATATTTATTTCTTATTTTTATACTTTCTAAATTTTAAAATATTACATAAAATGACTAAAAATTCAATTCTGTTTATTTTATTAATTCTTGCCAATTTTGGTAATTTATTTTCAAATCCAAACCACATTGGGGATATAGAAAAAGTATCACATACATTAAAAAACGTTTTGCTTGATGAGAAGAAAGAAATTGGGACTTTTCCAGTTTCAAACATTGAGGACGGAGTAAATGAAGGATTGGTATATCCAACCAAAATAACTATTATAGCTCCAAATGGTGGAGAAACATTTACTATCGGTTCTTTCCAAACAATTTCGTGGTCTGATGAAGGGGTCGATTATTTTGATGGTTGGTATTCGACTAATAATGGCAGCAGCTGGACATCCATCCCCGGATTTTACCAGCATCCAAAAAACAGTTTTACATGGAATATCCCTCTTGCAATTTCTAAAAATTGTAAGATAAAAATTGCTGACTCTTTCACTTACTCAACTGTAGATATGAGTGATAATACGTTTTCTATTGTGAATCAAAATAGTGTTTTTGATAATAGTTCAGATTCTGAACCGGTTTATAATAAATTCATTACGGAAGATAAAATAAGTATAAATTGCACTTCTAAGAATGAGAATAGTACTATTTCTCTGCAGGATATATTGGGTAATGAAATTAATAGAGAAGATTATCAGATATCTATTTCATCAGGAAATGTTACAATTTATTTAGGTTCTTTGCCGAGAGGATTATATTCATTTATATTTGAAGATGGAATATATTTGATTTATAAAATTTAATATAAACTTGAAAAATTGAATAGTAAAAATTATCTAAACTTATCAAATATTATTGGGAAATGAATGTGAAGGGTAATAGGTAGAGACAGGTTGAACCCTGTCTCTACATTGATTTAATTACTTTAAAATTTCAGAATTACACTAAATAAACTGCGAATATTGCTGATATTTTCTGTTTCTGAAATCACTCCAAATTCATCACGCATCAAATTTCCATTGGTGTCTTTTTTTGCATAACCTGCGGAAGTATATTCCAATTCAAAAGCAAAATTAATCTTATCTGAAGTTAGTACAACACGTGGCGAAACTCTCATCATATTTTTGATTGCAGAAGAATTATTTGCTGTAGTACCACGTAATGTTGAAAGTGTACCACCAACCTGATCGGAATAAATTAGAATTTTATCATCTGACCCCAAAATCTCGGTATAACCTGCCCAGAGTGCAAATTGGAATTTGCCAACTTTTTGGATAAATTCCGTCCAAGAGGCAAAAGAATTGATTGGAGTATATTTTACTTTGTTTGTAGCTGCATCCAAAACTTCGGAAACAGCATACCCACCCATCATTGTGAGGTCGGTAATATTTTGTCCATATACTGCCTGAGCTTTCCAGGTGAAATTGCTAGCAGCAAATTTAACGAATGCTGTGGAGGTAAATCCGGAAATAGTTTCGTCCGATTCGTAATTTTTGCCGCCTGCAATAGTTGCCAGCAATGGACGTAAAGTTTTATAACCTCCGCCAACAGCAGTTTGGAACGTTTTTCCGTTAAATACTTTTTTGTAACTTAATCTTGCATGAATTTCCGGAATAACAGCATTGCGAAGTGGAGTAGAACCACCTGCTGAAACGAAATCTCTCTGCTCAATAAGTGCTCCCAAAATCGAAAAATCGCCCATTTTATGAGTAATGCGAATTTGGGGATTGCGTGAAAATGGATTGAATGGTGCACCTGTATTGAAGGAAATAACTTCGGAAAAAATCTCTGTATTGAACATTGGGTGCCACATTTGTCCAAAAAGAAATTCAGTATTTGACCAATTCAATTTAGCATACGCATGGCGTAAGCGGAAACCATTAGCGTCCACAAATGAAGCATTTTCGTTGCCAAAAAAATCTGCTTCGATAATACCTGAAACTTTAGCCCCGAATGCATCCGGTGCAGTAATTTTTCCGGTTAATCGAGTTTGGATGGAAAGGAAATTGGTTGTGGAAGCATCGTTAAGGTCTATCCCATTTGCATCAAAATTTTGTCCTGCAGGATACAGTAAAAAGTGACCTTCACGTATGTTAACCGTTTGTCGAGTATCATAGAAAAAGTCATTTTTCACAAATCCACCAAATGTGAGACCGAAATCATTTGTTTCAGCAATTGCAAAAATCGGAGACATTGCAAATAATAAAGAAAGTAAAGCTTTTCTCATTTTTCAACCTATTAATTATAAATAAAATTGCATTTTTATAATAAGACAAAAATATACAATTTAGAGATATTATGGAAATTTCAGGAAAAAAAATATTTTACTAAACAAAAGTAGTTTCTATTATATTATTTTTAAGAAGTGTTGGGAATTCGGATATATTTTGAATTTTATCTGTATAAATCACTTTACCATTTTCCTTGTTTTGTGCTAACCAGGAATTTGTGATTTTAATTTCTTCAATTTCTTCGAGTGTAAGGGAAGTAGGTGGCGTAGAATCGTTGAAGTATATTTCTCTGAATTTAGCGAATAATTCTTCATCTTTGCTTGCTTTTCTGCCAATAGTTTTATGGAATTTCAGGCGGGCATATTGGAAGAAGAATACGTCCACGAGTTTATCTTCACCCTGCACAGGCAAAATCAGAACAAAATTTTGCTGATTGATGGAATTAATGAAGTTATCTGAATTATTGAAAATTCTTTTAATGGAATTGATAGAATCCTTAAATTCACTTGCTTTTTCGAATTCCAGTTTCTCGGAAAAATGGAACATTTCTTTTTCGAGTGACTGTATCAAGTCTTCTGCAAATCCACTGAGGAAATTTCTTACTTGATTTACTTCCAAGATGTATGATCTCAAGAAAGAATCAGGGTCTTTCTTTTCGCAGGGAGCAAGGCAAAGATTGATTTGTTTGTAAAGACATGCTTCCAGATTACTTTCGAGTTTGAATGTTTTATCGCACTTCGTTAGGCGGAAATTTTTGTCTATAATATCCTTCACATCTTCAGCAAATTTGCGATTTGTGAAAGGACCGAAATACTCGCAATCATCTGTTATTTCATTAGTAACGACAATTCGTGGGAAAAGTTCATCTGTTGTTATTTTCACAAATGCAAGTTTTCTTAATCTTCTGCCGGCAAAGTTGAATTTGGGTTTATGCTTTTTGATTTCCTTTGCTTCGAGCAGCAGAGCTGAAAGTTCATTGTTTGTTTCAGTCCACCACATATCTTTGATGTGGGAAGTGAGTTCCTTAATTTTATGAGAAGTAATATTCCCCGGTTTGAAGTAACTGCCTGTTCTGTTTTTCAGGGATTTTGCTTTGCCGACATAAATGATTTTTTTACGTCCATTTGCAAAATAATATACTCCAGGTGCATCCGGCAAAGTATCAATTTTATCTTTTAAATGCAGGAAATTAGCCGGAGGAGGATTGAAAAAAGAAAGTTTTTTATTTTGGAAAATCAGCAATTCTTCGAGTGATGTGATTTCATGTTCTTCCTCAATCATTTCCAGCAGTAACATCAAAATTTTTGCGGTGGCTTTGGCATCACCAAGTGCAGTATGTCGGTTGCGTACTTTAATTCCGAAATAAGAGGAGAGGTTTCCAACACTTTTTTTCTGTGAATCGGAAAGTATTCTGCGAGATAATTTCAAGGTATCCAGCACAGGAAAATCAAAATCATAAAAGCCTGTCCGTCTGAGAGTTTCCTTCACGAAACCAAAATCAAAATTAGCATTATGTGCTACAAATATTGAATTTGGGTTATCGAATTTTTTCAGAAAAGAAGGCATTACTTCTGAGGCTTCAGGAGCATAAAATACTGATTCATTGGTAATACCGGTCATTTGAGCAATGAAAGGAGGAATGAACTGGTGCGGATTAATCAATGAGTTGAACTCGGAAGTGAAATCTCCGTTTTGCATATTTACAGCAGCAATATCAATAATTCTATTTTGAATAGAACTATTGCCTGTAGTTTCCACATCCACTACAACGTAATTTGCTTCCCAGATATTTACTTCTTTCACAATTACAAAATTAATCAATTATTGATAATTGCTTCTGGAAATCTTGTAGAAAATCTTCAAATTTGAGTACTTTTGCTTGTTTCAATACTATATCTTTGTAGCGATTTGATTCCTTAAGGTCAACTTCACGCAGTACCAAAGCAATGTTCGACAAAGTGAGCAATTTATATTCCGGTCCTAAACGCAAAGATAGAGGAGCAGCCTCATTTTGTAAAATCTTGATTGCTTCATTAATATTATTATTTCTAAATTCCAAAATTGCTTTTGTATTAAGGAAAAGAATATCTATTGGATTTGGTGTGTCTCTATCCACCTGGTAATTCATTGCACTCAAAATTCTGCTTGCTTTTTCGTATCTTTCCGTTGCGCTGAAAATTTTAGCAAGAAGCAAATTAGCCTTGAGTTTTTCATTATTGCTTGTGGTTATTGAACAGAAATGTTCTATTTTCTTAATAGTATCCTCACTAATTGGATTCAGAGATAATTCTACTAATTCTTCCCACGTCAATGACGGACCGGATTGGAATACGGTTTCGGCGGTTTCTGCAAAATTCAGTGTGCTATCCACATCAGAAGTACCTGAAAAAGCAAAAGGATCCATGACTAAATCGTCTGAATCTTGATCAATGTACGATAATCCTTCACCTTCACCAGCTTCGTTTTCCAATTCTAAATTAAAAGTACTGCGCATATTTTCCATGAAGTTCTTCAGAGCATCTTTTGTAATTTCACTATGATTTTTTACTGCTTCATCATGATGTGTTTGCATAATATTCTGAATTAATTCATTATTCTCTGTATCCTGAGCATTAGAAAGAAGATACGGCATGATTTGATTTTTAACATCAAGATTATCAGTATTATCATACAATTTTTTATATAAATTAGTGATTATAATTTTGATTTCTTTCTTTTCTTCATACTCCAGTTGATTAATGAATTGCTCTGCATAAAGAGGCTGAGAAAACTGATAATGTGTAACTTTTTCACCAAAGGTAGTACGTACACCAATGGATTGGATAATCCCGGTAGCATTCTGAATAGAACGTAATTGTTTTATTATTGTTAATAAATCTGTTTTCATTAATTCTGCAATTAACGTCAATGGAAATTCATATCCTATTAAGGCACAATGGGAGAGCAGATTTCTGTCCGATTCGGAAAGTTTCATAATATTCGAAAGGAAAAGACCAGTCAATTCTGAAGGAATACTGCTTTCAAGCTCATGATTAGTAACATTTGCCAAAGGGAGATTATTTGATTTAAAATATTCCAAATATTTATAAACAGCAAGAGGATTTCCGTGTGTTTTCGAAGTGAACCATGCATGAATTCCTTGATTTATAGGTTCATCCGGGAAATAGTCATTAATTGCATTTATTATTTCATCTGAATTGAATTTCTGTAATTCCAAATAGGTTACATCCTGTGATTTAATGTATTCTATTAATTTGAAATTGAACAACTGACGTACATGGGAAGATTTGTCCACAGTAATGACAAATAGGATATTGAACTTGTCCAAATTTTTGATAATACTACCCAATAATTCTGCAGAATGTGTATCCGCAAAATGAAAATTATCTATAAAAATTACTAGATTTTTCTTTTTGGAAATATTTGACAAAATATCAATAAAATTCTGATTGGCTTTATTTGTGTCGAGATTTTCTTTATATTCTTTTAAATCTTTACTAATTTCTTTACCGGCATAAAAAAAGTCACCGGCAATAGGTAAACTTGCAAGGACAGTTAAGCTTATGGACTGAAACAGCTGTATTTTGGCAGCTTTCTTATTTCTCCGCAGATTAAGGATAATTTCTCCAAAAGTGGAAAAGGGAGCTAGGTCCACAAGTGCAATGTTCCCTGTTGGTTGATTTACAGGGCACATCACTTTAACCAGATTATCTTGTTCTGCTCTCGAGTTCATTTCATTCAGAATTCGTGTTTTACCCATTCCTTTTGAACCATTGATAATTATGACGGAAGATTTCCCTGAATTAAGTTCAGAAGTTTTTTTAAGAAATTCTGATAAAATTTTGTCATTTCCTATATAAGGAGATATCTTTTTTGAAATATTTTGAGCCATTATGTAACTTTCTTCAGTTTTGTGTGTATTTATATTTTATATTATACTAAATTAATAATATGTTCGTAAAAACTAAATATATAAATACTAATTTATAAAAAATAAACGAATTAAAGGCCAATTACAAGATGAAAATATATAGATTAACCCTTCTTATAGTACTTTTTCTTTTCAGTCTTGTAAATTTGCGATCTCAAGATTTTATAGATACTAGAGGAACCGACTTTTGGCTTACTTTTTTACCGAATTTTCATAATCTAGAAGATTTCCCAATAGATAATTTCACAGATTCACTTTATATATTCATTGTAGGCTATGAAAAATGTTCAGGAACAATTGAATATAAGGATTATATAGGTCAGAGCTTTTCTCAAAATTTTCAAATAGATGATCCAACGATAATATATAAATTTGCATTACCATACTTAAGATATGAATTAAGAGGATATAACCGTAGCGGTAATGTTCAATTTGGAGATAACAGACAATGCGAAACTATTGCCAAAAATTCATTCCATATTACTTCTACCTCCGATATAACTGTTTATGCACATGAACAAGCAGTGACCACAAGCGAATCAATGACATGTCTTCCGACTGATGCATTAGGAATGGATTATTTTGTGATAACTTATAATAGTGATGGACAAGTATTTGGACAATTTGATGAAGGATCGAGTACGCCATCTCAATTTGCAATTGTTGCTACCGAAAATCAGACAAATGTAACAATCATTCCTTCTTCCCCAACCAGAGCTAATGGTATGACTGTTCAAAATATTACTCTAAATAAAGGTGATGTGTATTTAGTCCAGTCTTTAATTACAAGAAGCAATTTGAATAATGATTTAACAGGAACTCGTGTTACAAGTGATAAACCCATTGCACTAGAAGTAGGCCACCAGAGGGCAACTTTGCCTTATGACGGAAGCGGAGCTTCAAGAGATTGTTTGCTGGAACAAATACCTCCAATCACCGCCTGGGGTAGAAATGCTATTGTTACTCCATTTGCTCAAAACAATACAATAACAACATTTTTCGATAATGATTTATTTCGCATAATTGCAAGTTCTGATGATACTGAAATATTCGTTGACGGAATAAGTGCAGGTATTTTCAAAGCCGGAGAAATAATCGAATTACCATTGGATGAACCTCATTATATTGAAGCCAATGCTCCAATATTAGCATGTCAATATAAGAAAACAGCAAAATCTGCTTCCAGTAATAATACTACTGAAAGAAGTGATCCTTTAATGATGATAATGCCTCCAATTGAACAATATGGGAATTTTTACAGATTTACTAATATGCAATCATGGGAATTAAGTCCCGGTACAAACAATAAATTTGAAGTTTATACAGAACATTACATTAATGTTGCATGTCACGATTCTATTGCCGGAATGGTCGAAATTGATGGTAATAAAATAAATCCTTCCTCATTCCAAAAAATTCCAGGTACGCAATTTTCGTATGCTATTTTGCAGGTTCAGGAAGGTACTCATGAAATGCGTGCACCGACAGGATTCGGTATAAATGTATATGGTTATGGATATGCAAATTCATATGGTTACTATGGCGGTATGAATCTGATTAAATATGATTATCTTCCTCCTAAAATTGGCGAAATAAAAACTTGTTATGAAATTAATGGATATATTACCGATTCTACGGAAGTTGATACAAAGATAGTGGCTTGTGATTTGCCAATTGAGAAAATGGAAAATGTTGATGTAACAATCACTGATCTAAATTTCCCTGCATTGGTGCAGTATTTCAATGCTAAATTGATTAATAAATATCTTGACGGGAAATTCACCATCAAAGCGACAGATTCCACAGGGCTTTTTTCTACAAAAAATTACGAAATACCCGGATTTACAATCGGAATTGATAGCTTGAAGGAAGCTCAAAGTGTTGTGCTTATTCATGATACAATTGCTGCAAATGCTCAATTTTGCTGGGATTTCAATTTAGTGAATTATGGCAAATTTACTCATACTTTGGAAGAAATATATTTAGAATTTGCTGATAGTACCGAGATGTTGAATTCAATAATTCCAATGACAATAGATCCAGGAAAAACCAAAACCCTGCAAATCTGCAAAACATTTGCTGACACCGGTTATTATGAGTTTATACTGCATATACAAGATTCTTGCGGCGAAAGGCAATTGGTAAGGTTTGAAATCTTTGCTTTATTGGACAAACTTGCACCGAGACTGGAAACTGCGCATGATACTTGCAATACTAAATTTTACTTTAATATTCTTGAACCACTAAAATCTGATGCAGGAATAGAATCCATTGAATTATTAGAAGAAGAAAATGGAACAATAGAAATTATACAATATGCAACTCGATTGTCTAGTTTGCAGTTCATTGTTTACGATTCACGTAAGGATGCATATTTCAAATTCTCTGTGAAAGATTCTAGTGGAAATGAAACTATTTACGAAAAAGAAATTCCCGGTTTTACTTTGGACTTTGCGGGTAATTCATTAGATTCAATGACCCATACTATCAATTATGGCGAAAAGATGATAGGTGCACGTGCTACCGATACTTTGGAATTAACAAATTACGGAAAATTTGAAATAGTACTCGAAAATCCATTTTTGTTACATAATTTGCTCTTCTCTATCCCGCAATCACAATTTCCGATGACAATCAAACCTAATGAAACAAAACCTGTCGTAATTGTTTATAAGCCAATTTCTGTGAAGAAGCAAAGAGACCGTGATACTCTTGTTATTACGATGAATTGTCTGGACCAAGTATTTCCTATTGAAGGAAAAGCACTGCAATTTAATATAACATCAGGTTCAAAATGTGATGTACCTCTTCGTTTCACTGCAGATTCGATTCCTACTTCTATGGAAGCTTCACTTAAAAGTGAAGTTACCGAAGGAATTGTAAATCTTGTTCTGGATACTCCCGAAAGTGCTCAGATTCAATGCGATTTATATGACCAATCAGGCAGATTAAGCAGGAATGTTTTCAATGGTGAAATTCTACCTGGAAAAACTGAAAAAGCAGTAAATCTAAACGATTTAACTAACGGAGTATATTACATAATGATTAGAACCAGTGTCGGTTCTGCTACTTTGAAAGTTGTTAAAATAAAATAAATTATATATAAAATATATAAATAAAAGTGAAATTATTCAAAAAATTTTTGTATAATTGTATTTTTTATTGATAACTATTTAATGAAACTAGATAAAATAATCGAACCAGTCAAAGGGAATCTTGCCGAGTTCGATGAATACTACAATTCACAGTTCCAGTCTAAAATACCCCTGCTCAATATGATATTGAAGTATATGGCAAGAAGAGGGGGAAAAAAAATCCGTCCATCACTTGTATTTCTAACTGCAAATCTATTTGGTGAAATTACTAAAAGAGCTTATACGGGTGCTGCAATGATTGAATTGCTGCATACTGCCACACTCGTTCATGATGATGTAGTGGACAATGCAAATGAAAGGCGAGGCTTCCTTTCTATCAATGCAATTTGGAAAAATAAGATTGCTGTTCTGATTGGAGATTTTCTGCTCTCTAAAGGATTGCTGATTGCTGTTGAAACAAATGAGTTTGAATTTCTGAAAGTTACATCCAGTTCTGTGCAAAAAATGAGCGAGGGTGAATTACTTTCAATGGAATCTTCCCGTAAAATGAAATACAGCGAAGAGCTTTATTATGAAATTACCAAGGGCAAAACTGCTGTACTTTTGCGTGCATGTTGCGAAATTGGTGCAATTGCCCAAAAGCAGCCTCAGGAAGTTATTGAGAAAATGGGTGAATTTGGTGAATTGCTGGGTATGGCGTTCCAGATTATTGATGATGTATTCGATTATACCAAGTCGAATTATTTGATTGGTAAACCTGTTGGAAATGACATTAAAGAAAAGAAGATTACCTTGCCGTTGCTGATGGCTTTCCGCAATGCACAAAAATCTGAAATTGAATCCATCATTAAGAAAATTAAGAACGGTAAATTAAATAAGAAGGAAGTTACTGACATAATAGAATTTGTGAAAGAGAAAAGTGGAGTGGAAGCAGCTAAACTGAAAGCAGAAGAATACATTCAGAATGCTATAGAGATACTGAAAGAATTTGAAAATGTGCAGGCAAAGGAAACTTTAATTGATTTTGCGAATTTTATAATACAAAGAGATAAGTAAATTGGAAGAAGTAAAGAAAATATTGCCGAATTATGTTTTGCAAGTGGAAGAGATGCTAAAAGAAGGGAATGTCCCCGATGCAATAGAACTTTGCCAGGAGGGAATTGAAGCATATCCCACATATATTGTCGGTTTCCTCTTGCTTGCTGAAGCTTATGAATTGAGCAATGATGCTGATTCTGTTGCAATCATTTTAAATGGTGCTAAAGAAATTTTCGCTAATAATAAAACTTTAAAGATGTACTATAATAGATTTAAGCAGACGGGTGAACTTGGTTACATATTCCCAAAATCAAAGCTGCCAAAATCTAATGATTTCTTCCAGAAAGTAAGTGAATCAATACATGTAACCGGTTTTGTGAAACCTGCAGTTAGTGAAATTCTGGAGGAACCAGAAGATTTAACTGAACAAAATCCTGAAATTCCACCCACTGAATTTATGGCTGAATTACTTGTAAGGCAAGAGAAATTTGTAGAAGCCGTTGAAACATACGAAAAATTGAAACTGGTCAATCCAGAAAAGTACGATTATTTTCAATCGAAAATTAATGAAATAAAATCAAGATAAATTATCCCCAAAATGCAGGTAGCAGGTATCATGTATAGTGAAGAAAAAATACTGAATGTCCTGCATAACGTTTTTCAACTAGAGCAATTCCGACCCGGGCAGATTGAAATAATAAATTCAATACTTTCACGGAAAGATACTTTTGCCGTTTTGCCGACGGGCGGAGGCAAGTCACTTTGTTTTCAACTTCCTGCGGTAATGTCGGAGGGAACTGCATTAGTAGTTTCTCCGCTTATTTCACTTATGAAAGATCAGGTGGATGCACTCAAACAGAAAGGTATTTCCGCAACCTATCTGAATAGTTCAATCAGCGATGAAGCTCAAAAAGTGAGACTTGCTAAGTTAACTAATGGTGATTATAAACTTCTTTATATTGCACCGGAAAGAATTTCTAGCAGCCGATTTACTAATGCATTGCAAAAAAGTAATGTTTCAATTTTAATTGTTGACGAAGCTCATTGCATTTCTGAATGGGGGCATAATTTTCGCCCGAATTATCTGAAAATTAAGGAGATATTCAATTATATCCCTAAAGTACCGATTGCGGCATTTACTGCAACTGCTACTCCCGAAGTACAGAAGGACATAGTGAAGTATTTGCAAATGAATGAGACTCAAGTCTATGTGCGTGGATTCGCTCGGGAAAATTTAGCATTCCAAACAGAAATTCCAAAAAATAAAAATTCGAGATTGCTGGAATTACTAAATTTGCATAAAAAAGGTTCGAAAATCATTTATGTTGGCTCTCGAAAAGCTACCGTTAAGGTTGCTGAATTTCTAAACGAGAAGAATATTCCCGCTTTAGCATATAACGGTGGAATGGAAATAAATGAAAGAAAGGAAATTCAGGAAAAATTCCTCAAAAATGAAACAAACTTGATTGTTGCTACTAATGCTTTTGGAATGGGCATAGACAAACCGGATGTGAGATTAGTCGTACATTTGGATTTGCCTTCTACCCTTGAGGCATATTATCAGGAAGGCGGCAGAGCAGGTCGTGACGGCAAGTCTTCAGATTGCTTTTTGCTCTATGCCAAAAATGATGAATCGCTCCCTTCACTTTTCATTTTCGGTGCTTTTCCGGATGCACGTGATTTGCGTAAAGTTACAAAAGGGATATTGGATATTGTGGAAACAAGCAAGAATTTCTTCATTCAGGGCAAGGTTACGGAACTTGCACATAAATTCAATATCACTTCCAATAAGCTAACAGTGATACTGAAATTATTAAATCGGAAAGATTACATTAAATTTTACGATGATTCTCATTTTCTTCAATATTCGATTATTGCCGAAAATGATGATATGCAAAAAATTACAAAGAATTTTCACCAAAATCGCTCAGCAATTTTCCAATATCTTTATCATTTAGGAAAGGATAAGAAATATGCACAAATTGATCTGAAAGAAATAGCTTCGGAATTTGCCATCACGCTAGAAAGTCTTCATTCGGAAATAAGTTCTTTTGATTCGCTTGGTTTGATAAATATACAGAAAGATAGAACTTATTCAGGATTGAAATTGCTCCGTTCTGATTTAGCAGAAGAAGAAGTGTTGGATAAGTTAATTCAGGATTTGGAATTCCACAAACAATTGCTGATTACAAAAGCGGATAAAGTGCTGGATTATTTGAGGACTGACCGCTGCAAACAGGAATTTATTCTTGATTATTTCGGAGAGTCATCTCCTGAATATAAATGCGGAAAATGCACTTCTTGTGTATTCGGTCCGATGGATATTTCCGGTATTGAAGATGCTCACATACATAATTACGAAAAGAAAATCTCCCGCAAAGCCATTAAAGATAGAGAATTATATGATAAAATCTCTTTGCACTTGCCGACTTCAAATTCGATAGATGACCTTGCAAAAAAAATGAAACTGACTAACCCGGAACTTGCAAATCTGATGCAAAGTGCCATCGAAGACGGTTGGTTAGTAACGGAAATCAAGTTTATTCCTAATGATTTGATAAAGGAAATTACCAATCTCTTGAATAAAAATTCCAATCTCCGATTAAGCCAAATTCGAGAACGACTCAACTCAGAAGTTGAATTTCCCGAATTGCGTGTTGCTGTTGCGATAGCAAGAATGAAGCTTGGAGTGTAAGAAGAAGAAAGAAAAAGTGACTATTTATATATTTCTTTGCGGTGACCAATTCTTAGTATGACAATTTTGTCTTCATCAACATCAAATATTACTCGATAATCTCCAATTCTAAACCTAAATGTACCAATTTTGGGTTCTATAAGTTTAGTACAATGTTCGAAGGGATTTACAGAATATTCCTTTAATTTACGGTATATTCTTGATTTTATTTCATTTGAAAGATTTTCAATATCTTTGAGGGAGCGTTTAGTAAGTAAAACTTTATACATCCAAATCCTCTAAGGCTACATATTCGCCTTTTCTGTAGTTTTCTCTAGCTTCGTTAACTGAAAGCAGGAAGTTTTTACTTTGCAATGCTTCATTTTCTTCCAAAATTTCTAAGAGCGCTTGCTTTACAGTTGCATAAATTAACTCTTTAAATTCAGATACTTCCATTTGGTTGATTGTCTCAGACATAATTTGCTCGATTTTTTAATAGTAACGAATGTAATAAAAAATAATTTATCTAAATTGAGCAATGCAAACAATTAAGCAAGTTTCAATCCCCCTCATTCTAAAGGGGGATTAGATAAAAGTCAGAAATCCCTACATTACATTCCAGGGGACAATGGTCATTTGCATTAGCTTGCCATCCTTCATATCCATTATTATCCCCACCAAGCCAAATTTATGATTGCCGATATAAGTGATTTTTCTCACTAGTGGGTCATTTGGAGTTTCTTGTTCCACACGCATTGTTTTCACCATTATGAAACCGATTTGCCAATCTTCAGTTTGGTGAGTTTGAGTCACTGTTCGGGTGATTTTTTCACCGTCCGAATCAGTAAATTCGTACTTATCCCCAACTTTGGAATCATATTTCATAATTGTGTAAGGTTTGGATTCGTCTCCTTTGGAATAAACATAATCTTGAATACCATCAGAAGTAATTTTCAACTTCACATCTTTTGTAGCCCAGAGATGTTCGTAATCTGAAGTATCTATTTCCACGTCGTATTTTGTTTTGTAATAATCGAAAATTTGTTCTCTAACTGCTTGCGGCAAAAGGTAAGTTCCTATCATTGTATCAATTTTTCTGAAATTTTCGATATTAGTCTCGAATTTCATTTTGAGTGTTACGATTCCATTTTCATTTTTGGTGATATATACTGTATCATTAATTTGGCTTAAAGCATTATTTAGTGCGGGGTCCCCATTCTCAAATTTGGGGTATATGCCAAATTCACTGCCTACTTCGGTAAGGTCCAAATTAGTGTCGCCGCCCAATTCATTGGGACCGAAGGTTTCTTCACAGGATATTATTGTGAAGAGAATAATAGATAAACTCAATAAAAAGATAAGATGTTTCATATTAATCCTATTAGTATTTTACAAATTTAAAAAAAAATAAGATAAGAGCAAGTTTAGGATTATATTTTTCAATTATTTTTTTGTAATTTGCGTATGTAAAAAAACGATTTCATCAATATGTCGATATCCTCTATTAATCAATACTATAATAATGTTGACCAAGCAGTTAAGTTTGGTAAATCAACGAATGAGCAGAGTGTTCGCAATTTCTTTTGGATGCTCTTGAATGATTATGCACAAAAACAGCACTATCTTGTAATCCCAGAACTGCCTGTTATGGGTAATTTAGGCAAAAAAGTTTACCCAGACGGCACTATCAAAAATAATTGGGGGCTTGATGTCGGCTATTGGGAAAGTAAAGATGAGAAGGATATTATTGATGATGAAATAAACTCTAAAATTGCAAAAGGATATCCTCTAATTAATATTCTTTTCGAAGATACTAATGTAGCTGTGCTTTACCAGAGAGGAACAGAAGTTCAAAGGGTTAATGTGCGTGATGCTCAGGCATTAGATTCTATTCTTACCAAGTTTTTTACATTCAAAAGCGAAACAGTTTATCAGTTCGAAACAGCAATTCAAAAATTCAAAGCTGATATTCCGATAATCGTTGAAACTCTCAGAAATAAAATTGAAGATTACAAATTAAATAATGAGAAATTCCAGCAAGCTCAGGAAATATTCTGGGAACTTTGCAAGGTAGAAATCAATCCGAGTATAACGCTGGATGATATTCGTGAAATGATGATTCAGCATATTCTTACAAGCGATATTTTCAATAAGATTTTCGATGACCCCGAATTTCACCGTCATAACACAATTGCTTCGGAACTGGAAAACCTTGTCGGAACTCTTTTCACTTATGCCGAACGGAAGAATTTGCTCCATAGCATTGACCATTATTATCTTGCGATAAATGCAACTGCCGCCGCAATTACCGACCATCACGAAAAGCAAAAGTTCCTGAAAGTTCTTTACGAAAATTTCTATAAAGTCTATAATCCTAAAGCGGCAGACAGGCTCGGAGTTGTCTATACTCCGAATGAAATTGTTCAGTTTATGGTAAAAAGCACAGATTATTTGCTTCATAAGCATTTTGGGAAAACACTTGCAGATAAGAATGTCGAAATACTTGATATTGCTACAGGAACCGGAACATTTATTTGCGAGATTATTGAAAATGCAATTCCTAAGCACCAGTTGGAATACAAATACAAAAATGAAATTTATGCTAATGAAGTTGCAATTCTGCCTTATTATGTTGCTAATCTTAATATTGAATTTACTTATAAGCAGAAAATGGATTCTTACGCTGAATTCCCAAATCTTTGCTTTGTGGATACTCTCGATAATGTCGGAGGTCTTGACTTTAAAGGTCAGCAAAAGGGAATTTTCGGATTGAGCCACGAAAACAGCGACAGAATTAACAGGCAAAACAGCAAAAAGATTTCTGTAATTATCAGCAATCCGCCTTACAATGCGAATCAACTGAACGAAAACGAGAATAATAAAAATCGTGAATATCCGGTAATTGATAAAAGAATTAAAGAAACATTTATAAAAGAAAGTACTGCACAGAAAACCAAAATGTATGATATGTATTCACGATTTTATCGCTGGGCAATGGATAGAATTGGCGATGAAGGTATTATTGCATTTATTACTAACCGTTCTTTTATTAATAGTAGAACATTTGATGGCTTTAGAAAAATAATACAGGAAGAGTTTGATTTTTCTTATATAGTTGATTTAGGGGGTGATCTACGAGCACAAACTGATAATGATACTGCAAATGTATTTGGTATTAAGGTTGGAGTTTCAATTATGTTCTTAATAAAAAAGCCAAAAAGTAAAGCAGATTGCTTTATTAATTATTATAGAGTGAAGGGAAAAACAAAAGAAAATAAATTTGAATGGTTACATGCTAATCAAGGAGAACAATTTAATAATATACCTTTTGAACATATTCAACCAGATAAAAATCATAATTGGATTGATCTTTCTCAAGAAAATGATTGGGAAAAATTTTTGTTAACAATTGATAAAGCCAATAAATTTTCAAAAGTACTTAAAAATGATGAAGTGCTTTTTAAATTATACTCTTATGGAGTCGTTACAAATAGAGATGAATGGGTATATGATTTTAATAAGGACAATCTTTTTAATAAAATTGACTTTTTTTATTCTGAATATTCAAAAGTGTTGGGTTTGTGGATTATTGAAAATAAAGAAAAATCGTATAAACTTTCAAGTAATGATTTTTATATTAAAAAAGCAGCTGAATTTGTTTTTAGTAAAAATACCCAAATCAAATGGAGTGGAAGATTGTTTAGAGATAAATTATTGAAACAAAGAAAATTTGAATTTAAACCTGAGTTTATTCAAAAATCTATTTATCGCCCTTATAGTTTGCAATATTTTTATTTCGATTATTTACCCATTGATAATAGTGGGCAACAGAAGGAAATATTTCCTGATTTAACTAAAGATAATAAAATTATTTTCTTTAATGGGCCAAATATAAAAGAGTGGAATGTATTAAGCAGTAATAAAATCGTAGATTTAAATTTATTTTATGGTGGTTCACAATGTCTTCCTCTTTACCGCTATGAAAACGGAAACAGGGTAGATAATATAACAGATTGGGGATTGGAGAAATTCAGGGAAAGGTATGGGGAATTAACTAAAGAAGATATTTTCCATTATGTTTATGCTGTTCTGCATAATCCCGAATACAGGAAGAAATATGAATTGAACCTGAAAAGAGAATTCCCCAGAATTCCATTTTACGATGACTTTTGGAAATGGGCAAATTGGGGCAAGCAATTGATGGTATTGCATATCAATTTCGAAGAAGTTGAACCTTATCAATTAAATAGAATTGATTTTCCTATTGAACACGATAGGAAACTAAAAGTTAAATTAAAAGCAGACAGATTAACAGGAATAATCGAACTTGACGAGAAAACAACCTTATCCGGCATTCCCAAAACCGCATGGGATTACAAACTGGGGAATCGTTCCGCTCTCGAATGGATACTCGACCAATACAAAGAAAAGAAACCATCAGACCCGACAATTGCAGAAAAGTTCAACACATACCAATTTGCCGATTACAAAGAAAAAGTAATAGACCTTCTACAGCGTGTTTGTACCGTCAGCGTAAAGACAATGGAAATAATTGGGGAAATAAGATAAGCCATACTTTTATTGATTTAAAAAATAGGTAATTATGGAAAATCAAGAACTAAAATCAATCAAAATTCCAGCAGGTAAGCGGACATATTTTCTTGATATTAAAAAATCAAGAGAAGAGATGAAATACCTGGTTATTACTGAAAGTCAGCGTGATGATAAAGGCGAATACCAACATAATAAAGTAATAGTCTTTCAGGAATATTTTCCTTTAATATTTGACGAATTAGTCAAACTTGCTCCAGATTTAGGTGTAAAATTATACGAAAAAAAAATGATAGATGAGATTCGCAAGATATCACCTAATGCATATACTCCTTGGACAAAAGAACAAGATGAACAATTAGAACTACTTTTTTGCCAGGGTAAAACACCTGAAGAACTTGCTACCATTTTTCAACGTCGTAGCGGTGCGATTACTTCACGAATTAAAAAACTTGAACTAAAGGAAAAATATAGTAAATAATAGGTTTCGCATTAATAAGTAATCCATTTTGGCTATTATTCTTATTTAAGTTTAATCTTCAATAAACATTGCTAAAAGCAGATTTACTCTAGATTCCTGCATGTCGCAAGGCATGACAGCCTATAATTCTCAATTTCATTTAAAATCCATTTACTTTCCATGTTATAAGCTCTTAGTTAGTTTTGCGAAAAATGATTTTTAACATTTTTCAAATTAACAAAGGAGGCAAAAATGTGGATTGAAGTTTTCCGCACAGGAAGCCACACCGACTCTGCCGGCAAGACACAGGAATTTACCGCTCAAGAGCTGGATGCCATTTCCGCAAAGTATTCTCAGCGATTAGCAGATGAACCGACAAATCTTGCACCATTCGTGAAAGGTCATCCGAAATCGGACGATGCCGCAATCGGTTGGGTGGAATCGCTCGCCAGACGTGGAAATTTTCTTCTTGCTAAAATCAAAGACCTTTCTCACGATGTTGCTGAGGAAATTAAGCAGAAAAAATTTCGTAATATTTCCGTTTCGCTCTTTTCGGATTTTTCACTGAATCATATCGGTTTGCTTGGTGCGGCTAATCCAGCTGTTCAGGGTTTACAGACGGTTGATTTTATTGCTGATTACAAAGAATTAACCGAATTTGCATACGAAAAGGAAAACGACACAAGCAAAGTGCTGGTTGATGAAAATCAGCAATTACGCAGTAAATTGGAGGAATACGAAAGTAGGGAATTTTCCCGGCAAATAGCTGAATATGCGAAATCAATTATTGCAACCGGGATTATCTCGGAAAATAATGAAGCAAAACTGACGAATGCTTTGGAATTCTTCCATTTAGTTGATGAGCAAACCTCAAATAAATTCAATGTGTTCGAGCAATTCAAAACATTTATTTCCCAAACTCAGATGAAAGCGAATTTGACTGAATTTGCCGTCAAAGAGAGAGCTGCAAGTTCTTTCGCTGCAAATAAATTCTCAGACAAACACACAAATCCCGAAAGAGCAGACTTACATTCACGAATTTTACGCAAAATGAGTGACAATCCTGAATGGACTTACGAAGAAGCTCTTTTATCATTGGAAAAATAATATATTCAATAAAAAATAAGGACCTTATATGTCGGATACAAGATTAGATACTTTGAGAATGATTGACCCCGTTCTCACAAGTTTAGCACAGGGCTACAATCCTGTGAATTTGATCGGTCAATACCTTTTTCCCACAGTGAGCGTAAGGAAGCAAAAAGGACGAATTCCGATTTTCGGGAAAGATGCTTTTGTGTTACGAGAGACTCATCGTGCCATCCGAAGCAATTCTAACCGAATACCGCCGATGGATTTCGAAACAATCGAATTCACTTTGCAGGAAAGAGATTTGGAAGTTGCAATGGATTATCTGGAGGAATCGGAAACATACAATTTACTCAAATATGAACAAAAACTTACAGCAAATTTGCTGGATATTCTTGCTTTGGAAAAGGAAAAAGCAATTGCTGATTATGCACAAAATCCGGCAAATTTCGATTTAACAATGAAATTGGAATTAAGTGCCGGAGAAGGTTATAATTCCTCAACAGGCGAATCACCAATCGATACAATCAAAGAGGGGATAGAACAAGTGAGGAAAAGTATCTCCCAATCACCAAATACTTTAATAATTGGTTCTGATGCCTACCAAGCAATTATTTCGCATAGTGCATTTACTTCCAAAATTCAGTATATCGGGCAATTTCAAGCAAATATACGAATGCTTAAGGAAATTTTCGATGTGAGGAATGTGAGAATAGGCAAATCTGTATCTTCTGCTGATGGCAACACTTTCAGCGATATTTGGCATGACAATGTGATAATCGCTTATGTCGATATGGAAGAGAAAAACAATCGCTCACAATATAATCCAAGTTATGGGTATATTTTCCAAAAGGAAGGAATGCCGGAAATTGACTCATATTACGAAAATGGCGGGAAAATCAAAGTGATCCGTGCAACGGAAAATTGGGGAATGAAAGTTGTAATGGCCGATGCTGCTTACTTAATAACCGGCTGCGCCCCTGAATTAACTTAAATAAAATAAAGGAGAATGAAATGATAACAGATAAAACTTATAATCCAATATTGCGAATCACTATTACAGCTGCTGAAGATTTACCTGCAAACCGACTAGTGGATTTCAACGGAAATCTTGCTGCAGACGAAATCTTTCTCGGAGTAACCGATTATCCCGCTTTAGCCGGCGAAAGTGTTTCACTTATTGTTCTAGGCAGTGCAATTGTCGAATGTACAGGAACTATTTTAGCAGGAGGAGATGTTGCGATATCTAGTAACGGTATTGTTAAACCTTTTGAAGTAGGGGATACTATACTAGGTCGTTCCATCAATGGAAATTCCGGTAATTATATTACATTATTATTGAGGTAAGCCAATATGTTTGGGAAAATTAAAGATTATTTGATTAGAAACAGCATTTGGCTTCTTGGAGGGATTGGGGCAATGGCATTGCTCCATCCCGGAATTTCTGAAGTGAAGAGCTTGGTATTTATTGTGTTAATTGAATTTATCGCTCTAGCTCTGGCGGGTATTGCTGTATTTGTTTACACCAAAGTAGATTTTACTAAGGACCTGACAAGTCGCATATTAGGGCAGATATTCCTTGGAGTACACTTTTTGGTTGGTCTTAGCATTGTGGGTGTTTATTATGTTATGTAAATTTTGGAGTGAGTAATGAAAAGAAATATTTTTATGTTGATTAAGTTAATTCCAATTGTATTATTGCTGAGGATGAATGTATTAGCACAGGTGAAATATGAAATTCCTGCTAAAAAGAGTGTTTTGGAAAAATCCCTCGAAATTGGTTTGGAAGAAATTGGTACAATCGAAAAGTCGAACAGGAATAATGGAGAAGTGGTGAAATACCTTGCTCCATTCAGTTTGAAAGAGGGTAATCCATATTGTGCGGCAGGGCAATATTACATTTTTCTGAAAGCAATTGAGAGTCTTCATCTAGAGAAGAAGTATATACCAATTCCGAAAACTGCACTTGCTAATGAGATTTTCAATTATGCAAAAAAGGGGAATAAGAAAGTGCGATATTTTCCTGCAAAACATAATTTATTAGTTTGGCGGAAAGCAAAAACGAAGTTTGGACATATTGAGAGAATTATTGAAGTGGAAGGAAAAGGCTGGGTGAAGACTCTCGCTTTCAATGTGACGTGTGGAGACGGGAAAGAAGGAGTTTGCCGGAAAAGAAGGAATGTGCTGCATCCACTCGGCAGGCTGGCTATTCGTGGATTAATCGGATTTGCTGAATATGAATAATTTTTGGAAATATACTGCTATTATTTTCTTTGGGGTGAGTGTCATTTTGTTAATTCTTTCACGATGCAATAAAGTTGATGGAGCTGGAAGTATTGATGTGAAAAGGGATACTATCGTAAGATATTTACCCCAAAAGATAGTTGAAATTAAGCAGGCAAAACCGAAAATTATTTATCTGAAGGATACATTTTACCAAAGCCCACCCTTTATAGCGAGGCTCGATACTGTGATTTTGCACGATACAATCAAAACTGAATTTACTTTTCCTGAGAATTATTTCTCAATGAAATATTTGCCGGAAAAGGATTCAGTGATCGAAATTAATACTAAGATAATCAAAAAAAAAGAAAAACACCGGCTAAAAGAGTTGTCTCTCTTTTTGGGTGGGCTGATTTTAGGAATTTTAATTACAAAATGAGGTGGAAATGATAGGCACAACTTTGCTTACAAATGAATTAGTTACACGTGATAATTACTTAACATTCCATAAATATATTGGCATATTGCCAAATCCCGGTAGAATTATTGATGAATCCGGCACAACTGAGCAAGTTTATGCAAATCTGAAAAATGACCCACATGTTTGGAGCTGCATTCAATCTCGTAAATCAGGTATTCTCGCTCTGAAGTGGAATCTGACAACGGGAAGCTCATCCGATACTGCATTTAATTTAGTGAAGGAAATGTTCGACAATCTGGACATTTTCAATCTGATTTCGAATATTTTGGAGGCTATTTATTACGGCTATCAGGTGATAGAAATTATGTGGGAAGAGAAGTCAGGAGGGATGTTCCTACCTTATGAAATTACTGCAAAACCGAATCAGTGGTTCTTTTACGATACAGATGGGAAACTACGTTTTCGTTCGAAAGGTGAACCCCAGGGAGAAATATTACCCGAAAATAAATTCCTGGTACCTCGGCATAATCCAAGTTATGAAAATCCTTATGGTGAGGCACTTCTGAGTAAATGCTACTGGCCGATTACCATAAAAAATCTGGGTTTTCGCTTTTGGATGAATTTTCTGGAAAAATATGGGATGCCGCTCATCATCGGACAATATACTTATCCCCCGACACCGGAGGAATTGGAAGCACTTTCGGACAGGCTGAAAAATCTGGTGGATTCGCAAACTATTGCAGCTCCATCGGATATCACTGTGGACATCAAAGATATTGGGCAGTCAAAGTCTGTCGAAATTTATGCCCAAATAATTAAGCTGGCGAATGCGGAAATATCCAAGGTACTGCTATCCGAAACGCTCACTACCGAAATGGACTCCGGTTCTTATGCTGCATCCGTAACTCACTTCAAGGTGCGGCAGGAATTAATTTTGGGTGATGTGAAAATCGTGGAAAATGTTCTGAATGAATTAATCAAAATGGTTCTGCAAGTGAATGGGCTTTGGGAGGCAAAATCTTATCGTAAAATTGCACCGAAATTTGTGTTGGAGAGATAAAAAAAATCCCGCAGGAATGCGGGATTTTTTTGTAAAGTAATCAAAAAGAATAAATTATGGAATAATCCAGTAAGATAAACTAGAAAGTTTATACAATGTAGTATTATTAGCATTTCCATTATTAGCCCAATCGAAACTAAAAGTACCAGCTGTTGCAACTTCAATTATTCCGTCTAGTTCAATATAACCATTAGTTCCTGTGTTACCCGCAAGTGTGATTGTAGTTCCCATTGCAGTTTGAACAACCAAACTACCAAAAATAGAAGCACTAGGAACCACAAATTTATATAAGTATCTTGTGCTATTTGTTGTTCCAGAGTTTGAAATTCTGTAAATCAAATCTGCAGCAATATTGTCTTGACCATAATAAAGAATTGCTTTAAAACCGTATGTTGTTGAAGCCGATAAAGAGAATTGAAGATCTGGGTCTGCCGTAAGAACATTGCTTGACCGAGATAAATCAGTACTTTTAATTATTGTTGTAATAGGGCTTGGGATGTTTTGCCATGAAGGGAGTGCATTGGATCCATTTGACGTCAAAACTTGACCGGAAGTCCCAACCCCACTTACTTGTTGGAAATTACCTGTAGCAGTTGTCCCTGCAGCAACTAAAGCATAAGGTGTTGCAGTCCCAACTCCTGTTCCGCCATTAGCAACTGCGACTGTGCCGGTTACGTTTAAGGCAGTTCCGGAAACGTTCCCATCCACATCACCTGTTACGTTGCCTGTCAAATTTCCGATGAATGTAGTGCCATAGTATGTTAATCCATAGTATTTTTCAACATAAGCCGAAGCCCAGTAACTACCCATAGTACCTAATGTATAAATTCCACCTGACGTTGGAGAATCTGTGTTGTTATCTAAAGGTACCAAGTGGGTCCTTAGTGTTCCGGGGATATAAACTTCCTCATTTTGATCAAAACCTACCATAATTTTCGGAGATGAGAGTATTAATCTATCGTCAGTGTATGGAGCCCGATTATACGAAATTGTCGCTTCGTCATCAGTTGCACCTATGTGAATAGTCTCGCCGCCGAGCCACAGGTTTGCCCAGCGAGCATCAGTTGCACCAATATCGTATGTATCGTTTGCACCCGGCAAGACATTATTCGTTACAGTTACATTAGTGCCATTATCAACTATAGTACTATTTTCTAAGCTCGTTGTTCCCCATTTGGGGATTACATTTGAAGATAAAGAGCCAACTTTCGGGTCGGATTCGGAGAGAGTAACAGTTGCCCAACTTGCATCAGTACCGTCAGTTGTCAAAAACTTGCCGGAATTAGATGCTTGCGTTGGAGCCAGTGCATTGAATGCCGCATTAGCTGTTGTTGCTCCTGTCCCGCCATTGGCGATAGCGACTGTTCCGGTTACGTTTGAGGCGGTACCGGAAACACTACCTGTTACATTTCCTGTTACATTTCCTGTCAAATTACCGGTGAATGTAGTAGCATAAACATTTGCCCAACGCCTTGAAGATGCTCCAATTTCTCTAAGATTATCAACATCAGGAATAATCTGATCACCAAAAGTGACGGCACTTCCGTCATTTGAAAACATTCCGGTAACATAGATATTATCGGATAGAGAACTACCCAATGTAACAGTACCGGAGAAATTAGCATCATTTGCATTGATAGTACCATCCGGCATTATAACAAGGTTAGGGGATGGTGCTCCATTGAACATCATAAAATAAGCACCATTAAGTGGTCCTTCTGTTTCATTATACATTAAGTAGGCACCTTTTGGTGTTGTTTGATTATATTCACCCGCTCCTACCATCCATGCAGAAAAGGTACCTAAAACATCATCATAGGTCATCATTGCTCTATTTTCAGAAGAAGAATTTCTAACAAAGACTGAGCCATCTGAGATTATATCATTAAAAGTCCAAGTAGGAGTAATAGTGGTTGGATTTGTATTCTTTGCGGCTAGCCATACGGGGTCGGTCTCTATTCCAGATGGTGACACCCAAGCAGGTTCACCGTTCACAATAGTTAATATCTTTCCATCATTAGCCGGTGTTGGATAGCTTCTCATAATCTGTCCATCAGAAGCAACATACATATTTGGTGCACTAGTAGAAGTTGCTGCATAAGCAGCATCACTATAAAGTCGTGTAACAGCATTACTGCCTAAAGTGACTGAATAATTACCATGACCAACAGCATTTGTTCCAATCACAGTTTCGTTCGTATTATCTATTGCACTGGCTTTAGTATTAAAGCCTATATATACTCCTCCGGAACCTGATGAATTAAGAGTTAATCCACTTCCAATATATCTACCTGCTTGATAACCAATTGCAGTATTAATACCACCGGCAGATAGACTCTGATAACCAAATGAAGTATTCCCATTTGAAGATAAATTTAAATCTGAAGATATGTATCCAGCTTCGTTATTATTCACCTTAAATACCAAGCCATTATTATCGGTTGTTCCAATGAAATCAGTGCCGGGTGTTGTTCCGGAATTACCTGTTTTATTCCAAGTTGGTAAAGTAATATTTGCAGTACCATCAAATGGAACACCGTTAATATCCCGTGCTGTCTGCAATGATGTCGCTGTTGCGGCATTGCCGGACAATGAACCGCTAAATCCGGTAGCTGTTAATGTGCCATTTAGAGTAGTATTTCCATTTTTCAGCATGACGAGAGCGTCAGAACGAGATTCCTCCCAAAGTCCGTTACCAATAACAAAAAGTCTATCAGTTGGTACATATTCAGCAGAATCACCTGCTCCAACTGTTGCATAAATTCCAATCACAGTTTCACCAAATGATTGTGCAGTGTTTCCCATGCCGCCGCTTACTGTAGAAACACTTCCGGATGCAGTGTTTCCACCGCCACCACTTACCACGGAACCGGCTCCTGATGCAGTGTTTTGAAGACCGCCGCCTATTGTGGAATAATTACCAGTGGAGTTGTTTGTACTACCTCCGCTTACTGTAGAAGCAATTCCAGATGCAGTATTTCCACCACCACCGCCTATTGTAGTCATCTGATTAGATGCAGTGTTTAGAATACCGCCGCCTATTGTGGTTTGATTCCCGGAGGTGATGTTTGATTGACCACCGCTTACTGTAGTAGAATTTCCTGACGCAGTGTTTCCGAAACCGCCGCCCACTGTGGTACTTGTGCCTGATGCTGTGTTTAGTGTACCGCCGCTCACTGTGGCAACAGCACCAGATGCTGTGTTTCTTTGACCACCACTTAATGTAGACCAATCACCTGACCCTACTTGTTGGACAGAATCACGATATATTTGCATATCTACTGCATATTGTCCTCTGGCATTACCTTCGGGTATTGTTAAAAATCCTGACATTACTGTTATGCCTGTTTCTCTGTATATTGCCTGATTTGTGTTCATTCTCAATGACTGCTCTAATGTGCCGTCATTCCGGACATCTAAGTGCAGGTCTTTATCATCTGTTGTTCCAATGAAATTTGTTCCGGGTGTTGTACCGGAATTTCCGGTTAAGCCCCAGCCGGCAGGAGGTATGTCTCCCCAAGCAGGTTCACCGTTCACAATAGTTAATATCTTTCCATCATTAGCCGGTGTTGGATAGCTTCTCATA
>Ga0154569_134_pt1 | contig 28683 bp, 21 predicted proteins | sample RifGroF2_FD_115998 | JGI IMG/M metagenome (GOLD analysis project Ga0154569, IMG submission 115998) | Ignavibacteria bacterium GWF2_33_9
TGTGTATTTTTCAGCAAGTTCCATAATTTTTCCAAAATCACCACCTAATTCAGGATCAATAGTAGCGATTTTATCTTCATATACTTCACCTGTGGAACCATTAAGAGAAATCCAATCACCATCTTTGAATAATTTACCACCTGCTTTCAGAGTTCTTTCTTTGTAATTAATAACGCATTCGCCTGCACCGGAAACGCAGCATTTGCCCATACCTCGAGCAACTACAGCAGCATGCGAAGTCATACCTCCACGAGCTGTTAAAATACCTTTAGCAATGTCCATACCTTCCAAATCTTCAGGAGAAGTTTCGATTCTCACAAGGATTGCATCAGGATATTTCTTTGTTTCATCTGCATGAAATACGATTTGTCCGGTTGCTGCTCCCGGAGAAGCCGGCAAACCTTTTGCTACAACATTAGCCTTAGCAATAGCATTCTTGTCGAAAACTGGATGAAGTAATTCATCTAATTTATTGGGTTCTTGTCTTAATAGTGCAGTTTTTTCATCAATTTTACCTTCACTGAGCAAATCAATTGCAATTTTCACCATAGCTGCAGCAGTACGCTTACCGTTCCTGGTTTGTAGCATCCAAAGTTTGCCGTCTTGAATTGTGAATTCGAGGTCCTGCATATCAGCAAAGTAATCTTCCAATATCTTTTGAGTTTCGTTAAGTTCTTTATAAGCAACAGGCATAAATTCTTCTAAAGATGGATATTTATCTGCTCTTTCTTCTTCGGAAACACCTGCCAAAACTGCCCATCTTTTCGAACCTTCCAAAGTAATTTGCTGAGGAGTTCTAATCCCTGCTACAACGTCTTCGCCCTGTGCATCTACAAGATACTCACCATTGAAGACATTTTCGCCTGTAGCTGCATCTCTTGTGAAAGCAACACCGGTTGCAGAATTTTCACCCATATTACCAAACACCATTGCCTGAACATTTACGGCAGTACCCCATTCAGCAGGAAATTGATTCATTGCTCTATAGTAAATTGCTCTTGGATTCATCCAACTGTCGAAAACAGCACAAACAGCTCCCCATAATTGTTCCCAAGGATTTGTCGGAAAATCTCTTCCGGTTTTGTTTTTCACAGCTTCTTTGAATTTAACAACAAGTTCTTTCAGGTCATTAACGTCAAGTTCAGTATCATTTTGGATTCCCTTTGCTTCCTTTACATGTTCCATGATTTCTTCAAATGGGTCAATATCTTCCTTGGAATCAGGTTTCATTCCTAATACCACATCACCATACATCTGCACAAATCTTCTGTACGAATCCCATGCAAATCTTTCATTTCCGGATTGTGCTGCAATGCCCTGCACAGCATCATCATTCAAACCTAAGTTTAGAACAGTATCCATCATACCAGGCATAGAAACTCTGGCACCCGAGCGAACAGAAACTAAGAGTGGATTTACTTTATCGCCGAATTTCTTACCCATCAGATTTTCGACTTTTTCCATCGATTCTTCAACTTGTGATTTCAATAATTCAATAACTTTATCTTGTCCTTCTTGATTATAAATTGTACACATTTCAGTTGTAATAGTAAAACCGGGAGGTACAGGCACTCCTATCAGATTCATTTCTGCTAAGTTTGCACCTTTTCCACCTAAAAGATTTTTCATATCAGCCCTACCATCGGCCTCTTTACCACCAAAATAATATACAAATTTTGTGTTTTGATTTTTAGCGTTTTTATCGCTCATTTTATCTCCAAAGTAATTAAAATGTAAAAATATATAACTTCAAAATTACGAAAAGTACATATATAATATGTTAATATTCGATTGAATTTATTATCTGTGTAAATAATATTGTTTGATTGAAAGGATTAGCAGTTTTTTAAAACTATTTATATTTTTGATTCAATGATTGCACCACCTACTAAGTCATTGTGTTCGTATAGTACTACACTTTGCCCGGGAGTAACTGCGCTTCTGGGTTCAATAAATTCCACATACAATTTACCATTTTTAGTGTAACAAATGGCTTCCCTACCTTTATCATTATATCGGATTTTCACTAGGAATTTTGTAGGTTCTTTGATTTCATCATATTTAATCAGATTAACAGAATGAGCAATCAAACCTTTATCCATTATTTCACTTATTGTTCCTATTTCGATTGTATTTGATTCAGGGATAATTTTTTTAACATAAACAGGTTCTGAATGAGAAATACCCAATCCATGACGTTGTCCGATTGTATAAAACGGAAATCCTTTATGTTTCCCAACTATCTTGCCATTGAAAATTATGTATCCTTCAGGCATATTATTTAGAAAATCTCCTTTTTCTTCCCAGAGAAATTCTTTATAATCATCAGCCGGTATGAAGCAAACATCCTGCGAATCCATTTTATCATGAATGTGGAAATCAAATTCCTTGGCAAGTTCCCTTGTATCATTTTTAGTCAAATTTCCAATAGGAAACATTGAACGTGAAATTTGATACTCTTTCAGCCCCCATAATACATATGATTGGTCTTTGAGCAAATTATCGCTGCGAGTTATAATACTTCTGTTGAGTAATTCATCTCTTCTAACCCCAACGTAATGACCGGTTGCAATCCATTGTGCATCAAATTCATCTGCAAGTTCCAATAATTTACCAAATTTAATTAATGGATTGCACTTAGTACATGGATTAGGAGTACGACCTTGCAAATATTCATCAACAAAGTAATCTATTATTTCCCTTTTGAAAAGTTCGGAATAATCGACAAAGTGATGTTCTATTCCTAATTGGTCGCAAATTGTTTTTGCATCATATTCCGAATAGCAGTGGCAATGTGGTTTATCACTGGTGTAAGGTGCAAACGTTACACCAATTGCTTCATATCCTTGTTGTTTAATCAAAGCTGCAGTAACAGACGAATCTACTCCCCCCGACATAGCAACAAGTACTTTATTTTTATTCATCTAAATTATCATTTTAAAATGATTTTTGACGAAATAAATGCTTATCAATTATTCCTTGTACCTTTATTATTTAGTAACAATCAATTAATATAAATAAATTTACCAAATGATTACTGATTAATAAAAATTATTTAAGTGTTGTTGAAAACATTTAAGTACTCATAAACATTAAATTTTGTTTACCTCGTAATTGATATTTCTTAATTCCAAATAATCCAGGATACTTGAGAAAGTATTTTCATCAAATCCTAAATATTCAGGGGGAATTATACCTTTTTGATTGAATTCACCTTTAAGTATTAAGTCAGCAACTGCAGTTGCAGTATATCCGGTAGTTCTTGCCATAGATGAAGTTTGAGTATTTACATCATAAATATCAAATAAATCATAGATGTATTTCGTAATTCTATTATTTTCATTTCCTTCAATAAATACTCTCATTACAGTAAATTCAGCTTCTTCAGGATTTAATTTCCATTTATCGAAAAGTAACTTATTTGTTAATTTTACAGGAGAAATTTTAACTCCATCAATTTCAATTTCTTCCTTTGAGAAAAAGCCTGCTTCTTTCAGAACTTTAATATATTCTATATGCTGTGGATAACGTAAGGTTTTTTCCTTAATATTTGGGATTTTCACTGTTTGAATTAATGTTCTAATTCCATCAGTATTAAAAGCTTCCAAGGTCCCAATACCCTCGAAAAACAAAAATTCAGGATCTGAAAGTGGTTCCACAACTTTTTCCACTGAGTTTTCAACATATCTTGCAGGTCTGGTATATTCTTCAATCACATCAATTGGAGAGAAAGGTGCTTTGTATTGAAATGGAAAATCTCTAACAAAAGGTAAACCACCTACATAGCAGAGATATGAATTTATCTGCATCCTTTTATAATGATACCCCAACAAAACATTGCACATTCCCGGTGCTACTCCACAATCAACTACTGCTGTAACTCCATTTTCTTTTGCTATTTCATCTAAAGAAAGTGAGTCCTCAGCGAAAAAAGAAATATCCACAATGTTCTTCTTTGATATAATCACTTCTTTTACAACATTAAATCCCATAAATCCCGGAACTGCACTAATTACCAGATCAAAATCAGATACTAATTCACTGATTCCTGTTAAATTATTGAAATCAAAAACTTTAGTTTTTACATTAGTATCAACAAGTGTATCAAGTCTTTCCTGTGAAATATCACAAGAAGTTACGTCATAATTTTCCGACATGTCCAGAGCCATTGCTCTGCCAACCATTCCGCAACCTAAAATGATAACTTTTTTCATAATCTACTCCAATATTTTGATTAATAATGTTCCTTCTAATCTGTATAACTCAATTTCATTCAATTTAGTTAGATACTCAGTTTGTAATAAAGAAATATTTGACTGTAAATAATTCAATTGAATGTCTCTCAAATCCAAAAGCGTCATCATACCTAATTCGAATTGTTTTTGTGCTAACTCTAAATTATCAAATGCAATTGAAGAGTTTTGTTTAAGTAATATTAAAATATCTATGTTATTGCTATAATTTCCATAGATACCATATAGTTGAGAGATTAATTCATTTTCTTTTTCTTTAATAATAAATTCAGAATTTTCAATATCAATTTTTGTATTTTGAATTGCTATTACATCCCGAGTACCATTAAATAAATTAAAATTAAATCTCAAACCATAAGATAATCCCTGTGAATTATTGCTCCTGTAAATAGAAACTGTATTGTCTTGATTTTGATATGAATAAGAGGAATAAGCGGTAAATGTTGGATATAAATTGCTTTTCTGAATCTCGAAATCCTTTTCACTAGACATCTTTTTAATTTGTTCCATATTCAAAGATAAATTATTTTTCATACAATTTTGCTTTATCCTATCCAGAACAATAGAATCATTAATTTCAAGTAAATCAAGCGGTTCAAAATTAAAGTATGGATCTCTGTTTAAAATTTTATTAATTTCAATCTTCAAATTTTGAATTTTCTGTTTTTCATTCAAAATAGCAATAGAATCCAAATTTATATCATAATCTGCTTTCTGTAATTCGAAATTGCTTGAATTCCCGATTTTCACTTTAGTTTGAATTAAATCTCTTGTAATTCGTGAATTAATAATAGTTTGCTCAAGTAATTTTTGTAAATTAATTTCATAGATTAATTGAAAATAAGCCGAAGCAATATCCAAAACAGTTTGTTCGATATAATATCTAGTATTTAACTTTCCTAATTTTTCAAGTAAATCTAGTTTATCCTTTGAAGCAAACATTTTAAAACCATCAAAGAAATCCCAGTTCAAGTTCAATGAAGCATTAGTCAAATCACTAATTGCAGCATTCGATTCCCTAACTTCACCATTATACAAAGTTTGTTTGGTTGATGAATTTGTATGTGAACGTGATCCATCTAATGTTAAAACCGGATAAAATCCCGAATTCCCTAATAAATTTGAATTTTGCAGTTTTAATTCTTCATTCTTTAAGATTTTGATTTGATAATTTTGCTCAATTGCTAATTTAACTAATTCTTTCAAAGTTATTTTCTGTTGAGCTAAAGCAGTAGAACTTAAGGTTAGAACTATTATTACAAGCGATATATATTTAATTTTCATTTCAATTTTTATTATTTTTCTTCTACATAAAATATTCGTTCTTTCTTTGATGTCAATATTGTATAAAGTGTTGGAATCACAATCAAAGTTAGGATAAGTGAGAATATCAATCCACCAATAATCACAACACCCATTGGGATACGGCTGGTAGAAGACGCACCCAAAGCCATTGCTATCGGCAAGGCACCTAGCACAGTTGCCAAACTTGTCATTAAAATTGGTCGAAGCCTTTGCGTTGCAGCAAATATGATAGAATCATGAATATTATATCCTAATTCTCTTCTCTGATTAGCAAATTCAACTATTAATATACCATTTTTAGTAACAATACCAATTAATACAATCATGCCAATTTCACTGAATATATTTAATGTGAAACCGAAAATGTAAAGTGATAAAAGTGCACCGGCAATTGCCAAAGGAACTGTAATCATAATAACTATTGAATCTCTAAAACTTTCGAATTGAGCTGAAAGCAATAGGAATACTAATATAATTGTGAATACAAAAATATATGCCAGGTTACTCGAACTTTCCTCATAATCGGCAGATTGTCCGGTAAGGCTAGTTGCAAATGTATCGTCTAAATATTTGTCTGAAATTCTGTACATCTCGTCAATACCGTCACCGATTGTTTTTCCTGCAACTGGTGCAGCAGAAATGATTGCGGATATATATCTGTTATATCTTTGCAAACTTGGAGGACGACTCACGTAAGATAATTTTACTAAATTTTGCAAATGCACCATTTGGTTTGATGAATTTCGTAAAGTAAGCATACTCAGGTCAATTGGCTTACTCCTGTATTCATCATTTGCCTTCATTATTATATAATATTGTTTATTGTTTTTAATAAAATAACCCACTCTTTGTTCATTCAAATATAATTGTAAAACATTTGAAATATCTCTAACTGATACGCCCATATCCAATGCTTTTTCCCTGTCAATTTCAACTAGCAATTCAGGCTTGTTGAATTTCAAATCAACTGTTGCAACATCAAAAACAGAACTTGTTTGAGCAGCAGCTAAAAATTTTGGAAGAATTTTTTTTAATTTTTCCATATTTGGTGCCTGAATTACAAATTGCACCGGCAGTGATCCCCTGCCTGATTGTCCTGCTGCAATTGTTGGTTCCTGCACAACAATTGTTTGAGCAAAATTCATATTATTCAACTTCTGAGTTAGCTCTTGAGCAATTTCCATTTGAGTTCGTTTGCGTTTTTCAGGACTCACAAGTGAAATTCTTAAAAAAGATGAATTAGTTGAAGGACTACCACCAAATCCAGGTGATGTAACTGCTGCAATATACTCCCTTTCAGATAGAGAGTCAGCCATTTTAATAAGTTTTGCCTGGAATTCTTCCATTGCCGGGTATGCAGTGCCTTCAGGAGCAGTTGCAATGAGTCTTAATCTGCTTTTATCTTCAAGAGGTGCTAATTCTGTTTGTAGATTCAAGCCTGTAAAATAGATTATTCCAAATGTTGCCAAAATTATGACAAAGATAATCCATTTTTTTTCTAAAATTTTAGATATAAAATTATGATACCAATTTGTAGTATTTATTATTAGGTTTTCAAAAAAAGTAAATAATTTTCCATGATTTGTCTGGTGATGAAGTACTCTGGAAGCCATCATCGGACTTAATGATAATGAAACAAATGCAGAAATCGTAATTGAACCTGCCACAACTATGGCAAATTCCCGGAAAAGATTTCCTGTAAAACCTTCCAGGAAAAATATCGGTAAAAAAACTGCAATCAACGTTACTGAAGTTACAATCACGGCAAAAAACACTTCTCTTGTTCCTTTAAATGCAGCTTGGATTCTATTCTCTCCTTTTTCAATTTTCTTGTAAATATTCTCGAGCACTACAATTGCATCATCAACTACTATACCTGTGCTTAAAACTAAACCCAGTAAGGTGAGAATATTAATTGAGTATCCCATTATGAACAAGAAGAAAAAGGAACCAATAAGGGAAATTGGAACACTAACAATTGGAATTAATGTCGCCCTCCAATTCCTTAAGAAAAGGAATACAATTAAAATTACTAATGCAAAAGCAATGAATATTGTTTCCATTACTTCACTGATGGCTTTTCGGATACTTTGAGTAGTATCGTAAACAACCTGCGTAGTAATATCCTCAGGTAAATCCTTTTTTAATGTATTTATTCTTTTTAATGCTTCATCTACAATTTCAATATAATTTGCCCCGGGCTGTGTATTCAGTGCCACTCCAATCATTGGAACTCCGCCAATTCCACGAAGAATTGTTTTTTCATTTTCTGCACCCAGAACTGAATTTCCAACATCTTTTAGTTTAATCGAAACTCCATTACGTGTTGAAATAATCAAATTATCAAACTCATTTTCAGTATAAATTCTACCAATTGTTCTTACGGTCATTTCCGAAATATCATTTTCAATTTTACCGGAAGGAAGTTCAATATTTTGTGCATTTAAAGCGTTTGCAATGTCTGATGGAGTTAAGTTATATGCTTGCATTTTCATTGGATCTAAAATAAGCCTCATTGCATATTTTCTTTCACCCCAAATATTAATTCGGCTCACTCCTGGTATTGTTTGCAGCCTTTCTTTGAAGACATTAATTGCATAATCAGTAAGATCTGTCAATTCTCTTTTTTCGCTTTTAAGTGCAACAGAAAAGATAGTTTGAGCATCTGCATCTGCTTTGGAAACAATTGGTGGTTCACAATCTGGAGGTAAATATCTTACTGTCTGAGAGACTTTATCACGAACATCATTTGCAGCAGTTTCCATATCAATTTCAAGTGAAAATTCTGCTGTAATCGAACTTCTACCATCAGAACTTGTTGAACGGAGTATTTTCAATCCTTCAACCTGATTGATATTTTCTTCCAAAACTTCGGTAATTTGTGACTCGATAATATCAGCATTTGCTCCGGGATAATTAGTACGAACATTTATTACAGCGGGGTCAACACTGGGATATTCTCTCACGGCTAACCTGGAAAAACCCACAACACCAAAAAGAATTATCAAAATTGACAATACCATGGATAAAATAGGTCTTTTTATACTTATATCTGATAATGTCATTGTTACTTGTTAATTATTTGATTAATATTGACTGGTGTATTATTCCGTATATTCACTAAACCTGTTACTAATATTGTATCATTAAGGTCTAAACCTGAAAGAATCTGAACATTTTTTTTGTCTCTTTTTCCTATTTGCACCACTGTTTCCCGAGCGATTCCATTCTTAACAACAAATACAGTTTGTTCGCTTATATTCGGAACAATTGCTTGAGCTGGCACAAAAAGGCTTGATTTATTTTTCGATAAATTAATTTTAATTTCTACGAAATCTCCAGGAATAAACTTCCCTTTTGAATTATTCACTTCTGCTTTAAGTCTTATATTTCTTGTTGAAATATCAATACTTGGGTCAATTGCATATATTCTTGCTAAAACTGTATCATCTAATGATTTACTTATAACTTGTACATTTGAATTTACAGAAATTTCATTTACAAATTCTGCCGGAAGGGAGAATTCAACTTTAATTGGATTCAGGTTGACTAATTTTGTAATCCGGTCACCAACTAATAAATAAGCACCGGGGCTTATTTCACGCAATCCTATTTTCCCGCTAAATGGCGCTTTAATATCTGAATAATCAATCTGGACTTTATACTGTTCAATTAGTGCTGTTTCGTTTGCAATATCAGTTTCTGATTTTTCCAATTCCTCAAGGCTAATCCCTTTGATCTTATACAGTTCTTTTTTTCTTTCGTATTCTTTCTTTAGATTATTGACCTTTATTACGGAAAAGTTCATTTTACTTTGCAAGTCTCTGGTGTCTATTTGGATTAACAATTGTCCTTTGGAAATATTTTTTCCTTCAATAAAGTTAATTTTTTGAACAATACCATTGACAGGTGACTTAAGTTCAACTTCTTCGTTTGCTTTTAAAGTCCCGACAGTATTAATATAGTTGGAAAAATCTTCTTTGCTTACCACAAAACAATCTACTGTGATTGTTTTTTCAGCATTTTTTCGAGAAGGATTTTGCTCTTTACTTGAACAGGAAATAAGCAAAGTAAGGAGTACAAGGAATAATGATTGTTTATGCATATGTCTTTATGTTTTTTCTTAAATTTATTATTAATCGCAAAATAATGACAATTAATCAATTTCAAAAATAGTAAAATCTTATGAATTTTGTATCATTATTAGAAATCATATCTATTTTTTCTTATTTTTGTTTTTTTAAAATTTGCAACAAATGAAAGTTTCAACAGTTCAATTCAAACCAATTTTATTTGATAAAGAAAAGAATATCGATACAATCAGAACTTACATCGTAAACGATACTTCTGATTTAATTATTTTTCCGGAATTAGCAACCTCGGGCTATTATTATACTTCGAAAGAAGAATTATATAATTATGCTGAACCTTTCGAGGGGGAAACAGTTTCTGAATTCCAAAATCTTGCAGCTTCGTTGAATAAAATAATAATATTTGGTTTTCCTGAAAATGCAGATGGAAAATTCTATAATTCTGCAGCAATATTATTCCCTGATGATGCATATTCAACGGTGTATCGAAAAACTCATTTGTTTTACAAAGAAAATCAAATTTTCACTCCTGGTAATACGGGATTTTTCAATATAAAATATCCTGATTTCGATTTGAATTTAGGGACTATGATTTGTTATGATTGGAGATTTCCGGAGGCAGCACGAAGTTTGGCATTGCAGGGTGCAGACTTGATTGTTGCACCTTCAAATTTAATAACAAAAATCTGGAAAACGTCAATGCCTTCAAGAGCCATGGATAATCATGTTTATTTGATTGTTGCAAATCGTATTGGTGATGAAATCAGAGAAGAATCACTTCAATTCAACGGACAGTCAGTGATATACGATTATTATGGTAATGAAATAATTTCGGCTAATAAAACAGAAGAAATTAAACTTACTGCAGAAATCAATCCTGCGGAAGCAAGAAATAAGCGAATTAATGATATCAATGATTTATTCATTGACAGAAAAAAACAATTTTATATAAGTTAAGTAAAAATCGAGAAAAAAATATGTTCACAACAATTAAAAATATTCATTTCATAGGTATTGGCGGAATTGGGATGAGTGGTATTGCTGAGATCTTGCTTAATCAGGGGTTTAATGTTTCTGGTTCAGATTTGGCAGAAAATGAAAATACACTTTATTTGGAAAATATTGGAGCTAAGGTCTTTTACGGACATAATCCCGAAAATGTCCATAATGCAGAAGTAGTAGTATATTCCAGTGCAGTAAAGATAGATAAAAATCCCGAAACTCTCGAAGCAAAAAACTTAGGAATTCCCCTAATCCGTAGAGCAGAAATGCTTGCAGAAGTTACTCGATTAAATTATTGTATCGCTATTTCTGGAACACATGGAAAAACTTCAACAACATCAATGATAGGTCTTATTTTAATTAAAGCCAATATTGACCCGACTGTAATTGTTGGAGGCAGACTGAAAGATTTTGGCGGTACAAATGCTAGGTTGGGAAAAGGAGAATGGACTGTCGTGGAAGCAGATGAATACGACCGTTCATTTCTTCAACTTTTACCTACAATTGCAGTTGTGAATAATATTGAAGCTGAACATTTAGATATTTATAAAGATATTGATGATTTGCTTGATACTTTCACGAAATTTACTGAAAAAGTTCCGTTTTATGGCTTTGTTGCTTTAGGAACAGATGACAATGGAGTAAAAGAAATTTTGCCAAGACTCAACAAGAAAATAGTTACTTATGGTCTTTCAAGAAATAATGATTTTTTTGCCAAAAACATTACTGCGAAAAATAATACTTCAGAATTTGATTTATACGAAAATGGAGATTTTCAACAAAGAATTAAATTAAAAGTTCCGGGTGAACATAATATTAAAAATGCACTTGCTTCAATTACTGTTGCCAGAAAAATGGGAATTGACTACGAAACAATTTGCAGTGCTTTACAGGAATTCACCGGAGTTTACAGACGTTTCGATATTAAAGGAGAAGCACGAGGAATAATCGTGGTCGATGATTACGCCCACCATCCTTCAGAAATCAAAGCCACATTGGAAGGAGCACGAAAAGGCTGGGACAGAAGAATTGTCGCTGTTTTCCAACCTCATACGTATACTCGTACTCTGAGTTTTTACAAAGAATTTGCTCAATCGTTTGATGAAGCTGATATCTTAATTGTTACTGATATTTATCCTGCAAGAGAATTACCTATTGAAGGTGTAACAGGTGAATTGATTGCGAATCAAGCACAAAAATATGGACATCGAAACGTTATTTTTATTCAGAATTTCGATGAAATCCAACCAAAATTAATTGAAATTTTACTTAAAAATGATTTATTAATTACAATTGGTGCGGGTAGCATATATAGAATTGCAGATCAGATTTTCGAACATTTAAGTAATAAAGAATAAATATATTCGACTTTACAATGTAATTTAATGAAATTCTTAAATCTTTTGATTTAAGTAGTTTTTTTGTTTCAAATTTGTACTATTCAGGAATTATGAAATTCAATAAAATAATCTTAACATTAGCAGCAATACTTATTTCTTCAAATCTTTTTGCAGAAATGAATCTTTCCAAAATTAATGAATTACCAATCATCTCAATAGGTAAAGAAAAAGTAACTTACGAACAGTTAGAAAAGGCATATCAGAAAAACATATCAAAGCAAAAAGAAAATCTTTTTTTGTTGGAAAAGGATAGTTTGTTAGATTTTGTGAATTTATACTCAAACTACCGACTCAAAGTTCAGGATGCTTTAGCAAGAGGCTTGGATAAAGATAGTGCAATTAGGGCTGAAAGTTTGCAAAATAGAAAAATTCTGGCTGAATCATTCCTTTTTGAAAAAGAGCTTTCTGAACCAAATATCAATCAAATGGCTGAACGCAGAAAAATTGAGTATAAAATTGCTGTAATTTTCACTACTTTCCCACAGGTTCCAGTTCGTGACACATCTGTTGCCTTCAAAAAGATTAATGATGCTATGGCCAAACTAAAAGCTGGCGAAAACTTTGCAAATGTTGCTCGCAATTATTGTGACGATGAAAATCTTGCCAAAAAAGGCGGTGTTGTTGACCAATGGATTACTTCAGGCAAAATTTCTCGTGAAATTGAAGATGCAATTTACACCTTAAATCCCGGAGAATTTCATCCTTCAATCATTGTAACTGCTTATGGATATTTCATTGTTAAAGCACTTGAAAGAGCAGACAGAATGAATGTTTTGGCTGGTCATATATTATACAAACAGTACATTAGACCTGAAGATTCATTAAATATTGGTGATTTAGTATATCCAGCTTTAAAACGAATTCGCAATGGTGAATCATTTGAAGAAATTGCTAAGAAAGAATCTAGTGATCAATATACAGGTGAAAATGGCGGTAAATTTGCAGAGTATTATTCACGTTCAACCGGTTTTGAAAAAAATAAGAGTATGTTAGAACCAAACTTTGTTGAAACTTTATTTGAATTAAAAGATGGTGAAGTATCTGAAGTATTAACTACTGAATTAGGTAATCACATAATTAAACGCTTTGACACAAAACCAGTTAATATGGAAGAGGAAAAAGATGATGTTAGAAAAATATACAGAAAACAATATTTTGAACATGATAAAATAAAATTCCTTGATAAAACAGCAGATGAAATGCGATTTAGTATCAATAATTTGAATTTGATCGAACTTGTTTCTTCAATGGATACTACAATGAATAATATTTCAAAAACTTGGGCAGATTCAATTCCAGCAGATGTAAAACAAAAGAATTTGTTTACAATCGCATCTAAATCATACAGTGTGAATGATTTCATCAGCGAAATGTTTACTAATCCAAAATTGAAGGGTTTTGCCACAAATAATCAAGGCATAACAAATGCAATCAAAAAATTTATAGAACCACAAGTAATTGAATTTGCAACTCATAATTTAGAAAACAAATATCCTGATTTTAAACAATTATTGTCAGAATTCAATGATGGGATATTACTCTTCAAAGTAGAAACAATGGAAGTATGGGACAAACTTAAATTTGATTCCGTTGCTGCTGAAAAATATTATAATACAAATAAAGCAAATTTTAAAACTGAACCTAAATTCGATGTTGATGAAATTTATGTTTTGTCTGACTCATTAGCCCAAGAAATATATAAAAAAGTATTGAACGGAGAAAATTTTGATACTTTAGCTACACAATTTACACAAAGAACAGGTTACCGTGAAAAAGCCGGTAAATGGGGAGTTGTTTCAGGTGAGACTAATAAACTCGGTAAAATTGTATTAGCAATGAAAGTTGAAGATCCTATAGTATTAGCTCCTCAGAAACTTGAAAATGGATTTACAATTATAAAAGTAAATAAATATTTTCCTCCTAGGCAAAAAACATTTGAAGAAGCTATCCCTGACTTTGCTTCTAGATTGCAGGAACAAACTCAGAAAAAATTACTAAATGAATGGTTGGAAAATTTACGGAAAAAATATCCGGTTAAAGTTGATTCAAAAAATGTTGAAAAAGTTATCAAATTTGGTAAAGAAAAAAGATAGTATAAAATGAAAAAAATAATATTTGTTTCTGTTCTGATTGTCATAAGTGCATATTTCTCAACTTACTCCCAGTTGAAAAAAGGAGATATAATTGACAGAATAGTTGCTATTGTTGGTGATGAAGCAATTACCGAGAGCGACATTAAAGGAAGAATTGTGTTTATGATGCAGCAAAATCCTAATTTAAAATTAGATGATCCGGTTATTTTCAAGAATATACTAAATACAGCAATTGATGAAAAACTTATTATAGCAAAGGCTAAGGAAGATTCAATTGAAGTTAGTGATGATGAAGTAGAACAAAGATGGAAATTATTTTTGGATCAAAGTATAATGCAATTGGGTTCCGAACAACGTGTGGAAGCAGTTTATGGTATGTCAATTCCAAAAATGAAAAATGAGTTTATGGATGAAATTCGCAACAAAATTCTTTCACAAAAAATCATGGATCAAGAATTTTCCAGATTAGATGTATCAAATAAAGAAGTTGAGGAATTTTACAATAAATTTGTTGATTCATTGCCCGAAGTACCTGAATCATACTCACTTTACCGCATTGTTAAAAACGTAAATATGAAGTCAAAAGCAAAGGAAGAAATTTACAATCAAAGTATGAAAGTCAGAGATTCGATTCTAAAATTCAATACTTTTGATGAAATGGCTGCAAAATACAGTAATGATAATGCAACCGCTGGTGATGGTGGCGATTTGGGATGGATACAAAAAGGTAAATTCTTACCAGAACTGGAAAAAGTTGGTTTTAATATGGTTGTTGGCGAAGTGTCTCTGCCTACTGAAACTCCACTTGGTTACCACATTATGAAATTGCTTGATAAAAGAAAAGAAGAAATCAAAATTGCACATATTTTGTTCAAATTTGGGCAAAATGATAATGATAAAGAGAGAATAAAGTCCATTCTTGATTCACTAAAAGAAAATATCAACTCACTGGACATATTCAAACAAGCTGCTAAAGAGGTGTCTGATGATAATGATACCAGGGGCTTTGGAGGTGCAATAGGTAATACTCCACTTGAAAATTTAAGTTATCAAGTTGCCGAGGCAGTTAAAAATATGAAAGATGGTGAAATATCTGCCCCGATTACATTTTCTTCTGAAGTTAATGATTTTTCATATCAAATTATATATAGAGAAAAGGTAATTCCAAAGCATAAAGCAAATTTACAGGATGATTATAACTTGATTAAACAAAATGCTATTCAACACAGAAAGGTTGAAAAATATGCTGAATGGATCAGAGAATTACGAGCTACAATGTATTGGGAAGTAATTAAAAATTAATTATTTTGTTTTACAAATGTGAATCGTATATTGATATATTGCATTAATAAGGATTCCGATGAATTAAAGGGGGTAAAAGTTTGCCCCCTTTTTAGTTCAGTAAAAAGAAAGGAAACTGCTGCCTGATAAAGAAATTTATAAAGATAATAATCCGATCCTATTGCATCAAATAAATCCTGATCAAAATAATCAAAACAGTGCCTTGCTCCATTTTCCAGTATATAAGAACCGAACCATTTACTAAATTTCCATTCAGGGAAAATTAGATTTCTTTGATATTGAACATCAAGACTGAAATTTGATGTAACAGGAATAATAATCGCTGCTGAATAATCACTCCCGAATCTGTATTTTTCATCAAACCTTTGTATGACAGGGTCGATAATATTTTTTTTGAAAAAATATTCAAAATCGATCCTATTCCATACTAATGAGTTTTGATTTTGAAATTCTATTGCATAATTCTCGAATAACCTTATTCCAATTCCTTTTGTTGTGGAAAGTCCGAATTTCCATGAATCAATAGTCTGGCCGTTAAATTCCCAATTATCCGGTTTAAAATGAGAACTGCTATTTCCGAAAAAGACTCTTTCACCATTTTGTAAATAATAGTTTTTCAACTTTAAAGTATTGTCATATCTTTTAAAACCATATTCAATCCAAAGATTGAAAATTGGCGCAAATGTCTGTTGGTCTTTAATGTACAAATTTTTAGTTAGGAAGTTATCCGAACATTTACCTATTCCTGTATAAAATGCTAAAAGGTAATTATTTTCAAGCCTTTCCCCTTCCAGACTTTGTAAATATGAAAATAAATCTTTTTCCCAATTTGCCTTAACGTTTATTGCTGAAAAAAATATTACCATTAATAAAAACAGTAAAAAAAATCTAGTTTTTCTTAAGAATGTAAAATCCATTGATCAAACTTCGAAATTATGTGAATAATTTTTCAATGATCTACCAGTTGGACAATCAGTATTCAGGATTTCCTTTGGAGATCCTGTAAATAATAATTCACCCCCCTTCACGCCAGCTTCAGGACCTAATTCAATTATCCAGTCAGCATTTTTAATAATTTCCAAATTATGTTCAACTATAATTACAGAATTCCCTTCTTGAACCAAACGCTCAAATGATTTTATTAATTTAGAAATATCATCTAAATGCAATCCTGTGGTTGGTTCATCGAATATATAAAGATTATTTGTATTATTTTTAGTATCCAAAAATTCAGCAATTTTCAATCTTTGGGCTTCACCACCAGAAAGTACAGTACTTGGTTGCCCTAACCGTAAATACCCCAAACCAACTTCACGTAAAACATTGAGTCGCCTTGTTACAATAGAATAATCCTCAAAGAAGACGTATGCTTCGTCCACAGTCATATTTAATACATCGACAATTGATTTATTATTAAATGTAAAATGTAAAGTATCAGGTTTATATCTTGTGCCATTACAAGCTTCACATTTCAGGCGAACATCTGCAAGAAACTGCATATCAACTGTAACATAACCTTCTCCATCACATTGTTCGCAGCGTCCACCTGTAACATTGAATGAGAAATATCCGGGCTTGAGACCAAACTGTTTTGACAATTGAGTAGAGGCAAATAAATCCCTTATAGCATCAAATGTTTTAGTATATGTTGCAGGAGTTGAGCGTGAAGAACGACCTATTGGTGATTGATCAACAATTTCGATATTTTCTATTGATTCAAATCCAGTTATTTTTTCAAACTTACTGTTTTTACCATCTGGTTCTCCTCTCAACTTTTTAATACCCGAATATAGTATATCAAATACTAGTGTGCTCTTTCCTGAACCTGAAACACCTGTAACAACAGTAATACAATTCAATGGGAATTCAATAAGGTTCATTTTTAAGTTATTTTCTCTTGGATTATACACACAAATTTTAGACCTGCCAGGCTTATGAGGATGCTTAACTTCAACTTGTTTACGCAAATTAATATATTCACTGGTAATTGAATTTTCACAGTGAATTAATTCTTCTTTACTTCCTGCAAAAACTATCTCACCACCAAATTCTCCTGATTTAGGACCTATTTCCAGAATTTTATCTGCTGAATTAATTATATCCAAATCATGTTCTACAACCAAAATAGTATTACCAATATCACGCATTTTCTTTAGAATATCAATTAATTTCTGAGTATCCTGTGGATGCAGACCAATACTTGGTTCATCTAAAACAAAGAGTGTTCCAACAAGTGAAGTCCCGAGAGCAGTAGCAAGACTAATCCTTTGTAATTCTCCACCAGACAGGGTTTGAGTGAGTCTGGTTAACGAAAGGTAACCCAATCCAATTTGTACCAGCAGCGAAAGTCGTCTGGTAATTTCTTCTACTACTTGTTTTGCAATTTTTTGTTCATAACTTGTGAGTTTCAATTTCATAAAGAATTTCAATACTTCATCTATTGGCATTACTATCAATTTCGGCAGATTAGTTTTATGAATAAAAACTTGTCGGGCAGAAGTTCTTAACCTAGAAGAACCACATTCCTTGCAAGCAGTATATCCCCTATACCTATTAGCTAATATTCTATATTGAATTTTTGCTGAACTTCTGTCCACGAAATCAGTAAATAAATTAAATCCTTTTATTCTTCCTTTTCCTTCCCAAATTATTTTTTTTTCTTCATCTGAGTACATCAAATATGGCAAATCAACAGACAATCCCATCTTCTTTACATTTCTGACTAATTCAATCTGATAATTTATCATAGCATCTGTTCGAAGAGGCTGAAAGGCACCATCATTAATCGATTTCGACTTGTCAGGAACAACTAAATCTTCATCCCAACCAATTGTCCTGCCGAATCCCTGACAATGAGGACAAGCTCCTAAAGGCGAATTGAAACTGAACAACTGAGGAGATGGTTCCTGATAAACAATTGCGCAATCTGAACATTCATAAACGAAACTGAATTTATAATTCTTATTATTCTCCAAATCTCTGACAATTACCCTTCCATCACCCATTCCAAATGCAGTTTCAACAGAATCAGTTGCTCTGGAAATAAAGTCTTCATCACCTTTTTTGACTATCAATCTATCAGAAAGAATATATAATTCTTCATTAAGTAAATTGCTTTGTATGTCCTGTGTTTCAAAGTCAATAATCTCATTTGAATCCATTTTTACTGCTCGGAAAAAACCCAATTCTCTCAATCTTTGTAATTCATTTTTAAGACTTTTAGTTTGTGGTGATACTGGAAATAAAATATATACCTTAGTTCCATCACCCAATGAAATAAGTTTATTTACAATATCCTGCGGAGAATTCTTATCTACTTTTTTACCGCAATTATAACAAATTGTCTCTCCGATTCTAGCATATAATATTCTTAAATAATCATAAATTTCAGTAGTAGTACCTACAGTAGAACGAGGATTTCTTGTTGGAGATTTTTGCTGAATTGCAACAGCAGGTGGTAATCCGGAAATGTATTCCACATCAGGTTTATCCATTCTTTCCAAAAATTGCCTTGTATAAGCAGAAAGTGATTCTACAAAGCGTCTTTGCCCTTCAGCATAAATTGTGTCAAATGCCAAAGAAGATTTACCAGAACCACTTAAACCAGTAATTACCGTTATTTTGTTTCTTGGAATTTCTACAGAAATATTCTTTAAATTATTTTGTTTGGCATTAATTACTTGAATGGATTTATTATTCGTACTTTTTATACCTGTTTCTTTGTATATTTGATTTTTCATTCTTAAATTGAAAATATTGATTTAAGTAAATAATTATTGATAAACTTTTTTTAATTTAGCAAAATCATAAATACGTAAATTAATTATTGTAACATAAAGAATGGTAATATTATGAAAGAATTATTTTCATCAGAAGAATGGAGCTCATTACTAGAAGTTCCTTATTTAGTTTTTACATATATTGCCGGTATTGATGGAAATACTGACAAAAAAGAAATAGATGCCTTTAATCAATTTTGTAAAGCCAGGAATAGATTTAATTCTAAATTATTAAAAGAAATATTACCTGATAATCCTTCTGAATATTTGAAGTATCATCAAAGTACGGATATTTCAAAAAACACTATCAAGGAAAAATTACGAAATGTAGATTTATTGCTCGATTTAAAAGCAGATCGTTCCGATTCAGTTTCTTTTAAACATCACCTTATTGCAATGGGGAGATTTGTTGCTGATTCCTCCGGTAAAATGTTTTCTCCTAAAATGAGTGATGAAGAAGAAGATGCTATCCATCAAATTGGCAAATTCATAGACATTGATGCATATAAGCTTTTCAAAACAACGATGGTCGATGAAATTTTAAAACATATTGAATAACTAAATTTGTGGAATATCCAAAATTATTTACAGAAATTCGAACAATAACTAAAGAACAGCTCTTAAAAGATATTTCTGCTGGTGTTCTTGTTGGAATTGTTGCATTACCTTTAGCAATAGCTTTTGGAATTGCATCAGGCGTTTCTCCCGAAAAAGGTATCATTACTGCAATTATTGCAGGATTTATAATTTCTGCTTTCGGTGGAAGTAAAGTTCAGATAGGCGGTCCAACCGGAGCTTTCATAATTATCGTATATGGTATTCTTCAGGAATACGGTATGGATGGATTGTTGATTGCTACGATTATTGCCGGTATTATTCTCATTTTGATGGGTATTGCCAAACTTGGTTCGGTTATCAAGTTTATACCTTATCCGGTGATTGTAGGTTTTACAAGCGGCATTGCTTTAATTATTTTTACAACTCAAATCAAAGATTTGTTTGGATTACAAATTTCACAAGTTCCTACAGAATTTCATTTGAAATGGTATGCCTATTTAAATGCACTCAATACCATTAATTTAGACTCTTTATTTATTAGTGCAATCGCACTCATTATAATTATTCTGTGGCCAAAAAAATTCAAAGTACCTGGAACGCTCATTGCGATTCTAATCACGACACTTATAGTACGTTATTTTCATTTCAATGTTAATACAATTGGCAGCATATTTGGAGAATTGCCGTCAAATTTACCTGCTCCGAAACTAATAGAATTCAACTTATCTACAATAAGACATCTTTTTGTCCCTGCAAGTACAATAGCCATACTAGCTGCAATAGAGTCACTTTTATCTGCAGTCGTGGCTGATGGTATGATTGGATCTAAACATCGTAGTAATATGGAACTCATTGCTCAAGGAGCAGCAAACATAATAACTCCACTTTTTGGCGGCATTCCAGCCACAGGAGCAATCGCAAGAACTGCCACGAATATTAAAAATGGCGGCAGAACTCCAATAGCAGGCATTGTACATGCTCTAACATTACTTTTAATTTTACTCTTTTTCGGTAAATTTGCTACACTAATTCCAATGCCAACATTAGCTGCTGTTTTGGTTGTTGTATCCTATCATATGAGTGAGTGGAGGGCATTTAAATCATTATTAAAAACTCCTAAAAGTGATGTGATTATCTTAATCTCAACTTTCATTCTTACTATTTTCTTCGACCTTACAATTGCAATACAAGTAGGAATGCTACTTGCAATGGTATTATTTATGAGGAGAATGGCAGAGGTAACTAATGTCGGATTTATTAAAAATCAGTTAAATGATTACTCTGACACAAAACCTGATCCAAATGCAATTCAAAACAGAAAAATTCCTGAAGGAGTTGAAGTATTCGAAATTAATGGCCCTTTCTTCTTTGGTGCTACTTCTAAATTTCAGGATGAATTAAGATTATTCAATACATCACCTAAAATTATAATTCTCAGAATGAGAAATGTTCCAGCAATTGATGCAACCGGTTTGAATACTATCAGAGAATTTCATTCAAATATGACTAAAAAGAATATTAGGATAATACTATCCGGTGTTCATTCTCAACCAATTATTGCAATGACACAAGCTGGATTGATTGATTTAATTGGAGAAGAGTATATTTTTGGAAATATTGACGATGCTTTGGACAAAACAAGAGAATTACTTGACATCCCGGTCCAAGGGCGGCCTGATGACTTTGTAGCAACTGTTGCTCGAGAAAAAAAATAACTATTTTTTTGCTTATTTCAAATTATTTATTTAATTTTACTTTTTTATTTAACTAAATAGTTAAATCATATACTTAAATTTGAAATGAACAAACTAACTGAAAGTGATTTTAATCAAACAGAGCAGAAAATAATCTATGCTGCACGTGAGATTTTTGCCCGGAAAGGCTTTTATGGAGCAAGAATGCACGAAATTTCAGAAAGAGCCGGTATCAATTCAGCCCTTTTACATTATTATTTTCGGAACAAGAAAAAATTGTTCGAAAAAGTATTTGAGCAATTAATAACAGAATTAATTGATAATCTTTTCAGTAATAATAGTGAACTAAAAGATTTAGATAAATTCATTTTTAAATTTTCTGAAAATTATATCGAATTTTTCCATAAAAATCAGAATATACCTCTTTTTGTAATTCAGGAATTTAGGGATAATCCGGAATGGATTTTTAATACTTTAAAGAAAACACAATTATCTGAAAGAACATTCTTCAAAGATATAGCAAAATTGAATGTTGGCAGTACTATATTTAAGCATGATTTTGAACCCTTTATAAATCTCGTCTCAATGTTGCTCTTCCCTATTATTGCACGTCCTTTAGTACAATTTTTACTCAATGTTAATGATGAAGATTATGATAAAATGATAGAATCCAGAAAACTATCAGTTCCACAATTTATATTGAATAATTTCAATCCTAAAAAGGTGTCAGATGAAAAGTAAATTAATTTTCTCAATTACTTTTTTGATTTTTCTAAGTTCCAATTATTTGTTATCGGAAATCATATCATTGCAGAAATGTCTGGATTCTTTTGATAATCAATCAACTTCATTAAAGAAAATTGAATTATATGAAAAAATTATGGACTTACAAAAGAAAAATCAAAGTGGAAACTTTTTACCTAAGCTGAACCTTGTTGGTCAGATTTCATATCAATCGGAAACATTTAAACTACCCTTTGATATTCCAACTATACCAATTAAGGAAATACCTAAAGACCAGTATTACACAGCGATTGAAATTGAACAAATTATCTTTGACGGATTTGCAATTACTCAAAACAAAAAATTAGAGGAAGAGAAACTAAAGTCTAATGTATTGTTAAGTCAAGTTGAAAATCACAAAATCAAAGAACAAATTGTTAAACTATATTTTTCAATACTTATTTTGGAAAAGCAAAAAGAAACTCTTTCACTTTTTATTGATGATTTGAATACAAAAAGAATGCAATTTGAATCATTATTCAATAATGGAGTAATTCTCAAAAGTGATTTGAATCAAATTGATGTGGAAATGTTAAAAAGGCGTGGTGATTTGTTAAAACTAAATATTGATATTACAAATCTAAAGAATACAATAATCATACTATCACAATTAAAAGTAGCAAATTTTGAACTTGCACTTCCTAGTGAAATTCCGATTCATCATCCAAAAGCTACTGACAGGCCCGAATATTCTTTGCTTACACAAAATCAAAATGTATTAAATGAGAATAAAAATCTAATCAATTCTGGATATTATCCTAAAATAATGGCATTTGGTAAATTAGGTTATGCAAGTCCGAATCCCAATAATTTTTTCAAGACTGACTTTTCTTCCTTTTATAATGTAGGGATTAGATTTCAATTCAATATCTTTGATTGGGGCACAAATTATAGAAAAAAAGAAATTCTGGAACAAAATCAAATGATGATGAAACAAGATATTGAAAATTTCGACAGAAATTTCAAAGTACAAATTGATGAAGAAAAGAATAATATTGAAAAATACCAGAATTTAGTAGATATGGATGAGAAAATCATTGAATTACAAACAGAAAATGAAAGGATAGCATGGTCACAGAAAATGAACGGTACTATCACAACAAATGAATACATAATTCAGAACAGCAATTTGCTGAAATCCAAAATTTCACTTGATTTAAATAAATTTATGAAATTAAATTCTGAATATAATCTGTTAATCAAATCAAATCAATTAAAATAAAAAATTACTGAGGCTAAATGAAAAATATATTTGTCATTATGGTAATGATTCTTTTCTTTCAAGCTTGTGACAGAAACGAGGATTCAGCGGACTGCTACGGGAATTTCGAGGCAACTGATATAATTATTTCAGCAGAAGGAAATGGTAAAATTCTTTCTTTAAATTGTGAGGAAGGCGATATTGTTAAGCAAAATCAAGTTCTGGGTTATATTGATACAGTCCAGTTAGTATTGCAAAAAGAGCAAATTGAGGCAAGCATTTATGCTATTACCTCCAAAGTGAGAGATGTGCAAGTCGAAGTTAATGTGCTGAATGAAAAGAGAAAAGCAATTTTAGTTGAAAAGGAAAGAGTAATAAAACTTTTCAAAGATGGTGCTGCTACATCCAAACAAATGGATGAAGTCAATTCCCAAATTGATATTTTAGATAAACAAATTGATGCTACACGCAAAGGACTCACTACAACTAATTCAGGAATATTAGCCGAAATAAAGCCCTTGCAAATTAGATTGAAACAAGTCGAAGATCAATTACAAAAATGCAAAATCACTGTTCCGATAAATGGAACAATACTTAACAAATTCGCTGAACAAGGTGAATTTACAGTTATTGGAAAACCACTTTTAAAAATTGCAAATTTAGATTATCTGATTTTGAAAGGATTTATTTCGGAAACACAATTAGCAGAAATTAAGATTGGACAAAAAGTAACAGTCAGATTTGATGACGGTAAAAATTCAACTAAAAATTTGATAGGGAAACTCATAAATATTGCTAATCAGGCAGAATTCACACCAAAAATTATTCAAACTAAAGATGAGAGAGTGAATTTAGTTTATGCCGTAAAAATCAAGGTTCAGAATGATGGCTCAATAAAAATTGGTATGCCTGCAGAAGCATATTTCAAAAGTGATAAGAAAAAATAATGAAAGCAATAATTGTTGAAAATATAGTCAAAACTTATCAAAAAGTTTTAGCTGTCAATAATGTCAGTTTTGAAGTCGAATACGGAGAAATCTTTGGATTAATAGGTCCTGACGGAGCAGGTAAGACATCAATAATGCGAATATTGACTACTTTGATTTTACCAGATTCAGGAGCTTTTCAGGTAGATAATTTTGACGGTTTTAAGCAATTTAAAGAGATACGTAAATCGATTGGATATATGCCGGGAAGATTTTCATTATATCCTGATTTGACGGTACGTGAAAATATTAATCTGTTTGCATCAATTTTCAATACTTCTATTGCCGAAAATTATCATCTTGTGAAGGATATATATTCTCAATTGGAACCTTTTGAAAATCGTCCTGCAGGTAAATTGTCGGGAGGTATGAAGCAAAAACTTGCACTTTCTTGCGCACTTATTCATAAACCAAATATACTTTTCCTGGATGAACCTACAACTGGTGTGGATGCACTTTCACGTGTTGAATTTTGGGATATGTTAAAAAAACTGAAATATGATGGTATGGCAATTTTAGTATCAACTCCTTATATGGACGAAGTATCAAAATGTGACAGAATTGGCTTAATGCAGAACGGTAATATGTTAAAGATTGAAAGTCCCAAAAATATCGAAGAAGATTTTCGACGAAATTTATATGCTATTAAAACAGAGCAAACTTATTTAGTTTTGGAAACTCTTAAATCTTACAAATATACCGATACAGTTTTTGCCTTTGGTGAGAGTATTCATTACACAGACAAAAGAATTGAAGATGTTTCCGTTTCAATATTTGATTACCTTTATAAAAATCATTTAAATATTGAAATCAAACAAATTCGGGCAAATGTTGAAGATTGTTTTATGGACCTAATGAGAAATTCAAATGAGTAATTTCATAATTCAAACAAATAAACTCACAAAAAAATTCGGAAAATTTGTTGCTGCAAATGAATTAACTTTTGAAGTTAAAAAGGGGGAGATTTTTGGATTTCTCGGTGCAAATGGAGCAGGAAAAACAACTGCTATTCGTATGTTATGCGGACTTTCTAAACCTAGCAGCGGAAGTGCGACAGTGGCAGGTTTTGATATATATACTCAAACGGAAAGCATAAAGAAAAATATTGGATATATGAGCCAAAAATTTTCTTTATATAACGATTTAACCGTATTAGAAAACTTAGCATTTTTTGGAGGTATTTATGGACTCTCGAAGAATGTCGTTAAAGAGAAAAGTCAAGAATTAATCACAAAATTACAAATTGAAGAACATAAAGACAAATTAGTTGAATCCTTACCTCTTGGTTGGAAGCAGAAACTGGCTTTCCTAACTTCAGTTATTCATAATCCGAAAATCATTTTCTTGGATGAACCTACCGGAGGGGTTGACCCAATCACACGCAGGAAGTTTTGGGACTTGATATACGAAGCTTCGGAAAACGGAATTACTGTATTTATCACAACCCATTATATGGACGAATCTGAATATTGCAACAGAGTCTCAATAATGGTTGATGGTGAAATTGTCGAGTTGGATACACCACATAATTTAAAAGAAAAATATGACTGCAATAAAATGGATGATGTATTTGTGAAGATTGCCAGAAAATCTAAGAGGGTGGAATGAAAAGTTTCATTGCATTCATTATTAAGGAATATTACCACATTATCCGTGATAAAAGAAGTCTTCTCATTCTTTTAGGTATGCCGATTGTGCAAATAATACTTTTTGGATATGGAATTACAAATGAAATTAATGATGCAAATATCGCAATTTTGGATAATTCAAAAGATAATATAACCAAAGAAATTAGTAATAAACTTCTTTCTACAAAATACTTTAAATTAAAAAGATATTTGGATTCTGAAAGAGAAATAGAAAAATCTTTCAAATCCGGAGAAATAAAACAAGTGCTTGTTTTTGAACCTCACTTTGCTGAAAATTTACAAAAATTCGGTTCCGCTTCAATTCATTTAATTACTGATGGAACTGATCCTAATATTGGTAATACGATTATGAATTATACAAATTCAATTATATTGAATTATCAGAGTGAAATGAATGTAAATCTGGCAGGAATAATTAATGTATTACCAGAAGTTAAAATGAGGTATAATCCTGAACTAAAAGGTGTGTATCTATTTGTTCCGGGTCTTATTACGATTATTTTAAACTTGATTTCGGCAATGATGACTTCTATTTCCATTGCAAGAGAAAAAGAAATGGGAACGATGGAAGTACTGCTTGTTTCACCTATGAAACCAATTTTTGTAATTGTAGCGAAATTAATCCCCTATTCCTTAATATCTTTTTCAATCACAATTATCATTCTCATTTTGGGAGGAACTATTTTCAATGTTCCAATAACCGGTTCATTAGGATTCCTGCTTTTAGAATGTATTCTTTATCTTTTCCTTGGATTGTCTATGGGAATATTAATTTCAACTATTGCCCCTACTCAGCAAGTAGCTATGTTTATTTCAATGATTGGTTTGATGCTCCCGACAATTCTTCTTTCAGGTTTTATTATTCCCATTGAAAACATGCCCTATTGGTTACAGATTCTATCGAACATTATACCTGCAAAGTGGTTCATCATTATCATCAAAGATATTATGCTCAAAGGCTCTGGAATTACTTTTGTTTGGAAGGAAACATTAATCATTGTACTGATGATTACATTTTTACTTATTGTAAGTGCCAAAAAATACAAGATACGATTGCAATGAGAATTATCTGGATAATATTACAAAAAGAATTCAAGCAGATTTTCAGAACAAAAATTATGCTTGGAATTATTTTTGTAATGCCATTAATTCAGCTTTTCATTTTGGCTAACGCTTTAACTTTCGACATTAAAGATATAAAAATTTCAATCATCAATAATGATAAATCACAAATGTCTAATCAACTTGTAAATAAGATAAATGCAAGTGAATTCTTTAAAATTGTAGATTATCCAAACACTACCAAGCAGGCGGAATTATTGATGGATGCCGGCAAAACAGATTTATACATTGTTATTCCAAATAATTTCGAAAAAGACTTATTTCGGGAACAAAGTGCAAAAATTCAAATCATCGTAAATTCAATAGATGGAACAAAAGCAGGAGTATCTTTTAATTATCTTTTAAGAATTCTAACACAATTTCAAATAGATCAATCTAGTAATCTTGGCAGAAAGATTACTCTGGGATTAACAGAATTACCAAAGATAATTGAAATTAAAACATCAAACTGGTTCAATATTAAGCAGGAATATAAAATATTTATGGTTCCAGGATTAGTTGGTTTACTACTTACTTTGATAGGTGGTTTCCTCACAGGCATTAATATCGTTCGAGAAAAAGAAATTGGTACAATAGAGCAAATCAATGTTTCTCCTATTAGAAAAATCCAATTCATCATTGGAAAATTGCTTCCATTCTGGATTTTGGGGATGTTTGAATTGTTCGTGGCAATGTCGATTGCAATTTGGGTATATGAGGTCCCATTTTTAGGTTCTCCATTTGTAATAATAGTTTTTGCCGGGATTTACCTGACTCTTGTAATGGGAATCGGCTTACTGATTTCAACAATTTCAGAAACCCAGCAGCAGGCAATGTTTGTCACTTGGTTTTTTATGGTAGTCTTTATTCTATTAAGCGGCTTTTTCTCACCTATTGAAAATATGCCTCCTATTATACAGAAAATCACTTTATTCAATCCACTGAGATACTTTATTGAGATGGTCAGACTCGTAATGCTGAAAGGTTCTGGATTTGCGGATATCAAGTTTCAATTGGAAATGACAATCGCTTATTCACTAATGATTAACTTCTTCGCAGTTATTATGTACAGAAAAACGAACTAATCACTATTTACTAAACATATTGTTTACTAAAATCTTTGTTTGTTGATTTAAAATTGCTTCAGAATATTGTTTGGGATTATTAAAATGGTATTCAAGCAAATGCCAAATTCCGCCAATAATAAATGAGACGGCATATTCGGGAATCATCAAAAGTTTGAATTCACCAGATTGTATTCCATCTTCGAAAATTTTTGCAAGCAATTCTTTTGTTTCATCAATCGTTTTCTTGAGTTTTTTATTCTTTGGGTCATTCCAAAAAATAAATTCTTGCAGTACTAATTGAGCAACTTCAGGAAATTTCAATGCTTTTTTTACAATGTTTGCAGCAGAATTAATAATTTTCTCATTTGCAGATAATTTGCTGTTATATGCTTTTTGGATTTGTGAATATACAATTTGCC
>Ga0154569_135_pt1 | contig 28003 bp, 22 predicted proteins | sample RifGroF2_FD_115998 | JGI IMG/M metagenome (GOLD analysis project Ga0154569, IMG submission 115998) | Ignavibacteria bacterium GWF2_33_9
AGGAGGAGGTCATTTTAACTTCTTTTTTTTAAGTGGTGAAAAAATTAATTTTAATACTTTCAATTGGATTTCTTTTTTTGGATTTTCGTATGACGGTGATAAAACCATAATTGATGGTGATTTTAATAACAACCCCTCATATTCAGCAGTAATAAATAATCCAGTTGATAAACCAATTTATTCATTTACAAAAACAGCAAATATATTAAGATTCAACAAAAATGATGAAATATTCTCAGGAAGAATTACGTTATTATTTTTCTCCAATAATTGGTACACAGTGGGTGTTAATGAAAATAAGGAAATAAATCAGCCAATCTTCCCCAACCCAGCAACGGAATATATTGAGGTCAACGTAGGGGCAATTCATGAATTGCCCCGACAGGAAGAAGGTGTGTCAGATGCAATCCGGATTTTCGATATCTTTGGGGATGAAATGCATCCACCCCGCCCTTCGGGCACCCCTCAAGAGGGGAATAAATACAGGATAGATGTTTCCACCTTGCAGGCGGGAGTGTATTTTGTGCGGATTGGGAATGAGAAACCGATGAAATTTATGATTGTGAGGTAAAATAATCTATTATTAATTAATATATTAGAAAAAATTCTTAATTTTCTTGTTAGCAATTTTGCAATTTTTCGAATTTCAATTAGAAATATTAAAAAAACAGAATAAATAGGTGCTCAATGGCAAATTTAGAAACAAAATATTTAGGGCTGAATCTTAAAAATCCTTTTATAGTTGGTAGTTCCGGTCTCACCAGTACTCATATTCAAATTAAAAGATATGAAGTTGCAGGTGCATCTGCAGTAGTGATTAAATCAATTTTTGAAGAAGAAATTCATAATGAATTCGAACACTTCATGACGAATGAGTACCAAGGACACCACAATAATGAATTTTACGATTATTTCGATTATAAAATCAAAGAACAAAGTTTGGAAAAATATTCCAAATTGATTTATCAGGTGAAAAATGAAACTGATTTGAAAGTAATTGCAAGTATTAATGCTATAAGCACAGCTGAATGGGCTTCTTATGCAAAGAAATTTGAAGAAGCCGGTGCAGATGCTTTGGAAATCAATGCGTTTTTGCTTCCTACCAGGATTGATGAAACAAGCCAGGAAATTGAAAACAAGTATTTCGAATTAGTAAATCATGTTTTGAATTATGTTGAAATTCCTGTTTCATTGAAAATTGGTTCATATTTTTCGGGTTTGGCAAACACAATTCATAAACTTTCGCAAACCGGCATTAAAGGACTAACATTATTCAATAGAACTTTCCATCCTGATATTGATATTGATAGTATGAAATTGGCACCGGCAATGGTTTTCAGTTCTGACCATGAATATTTGCTGCCTCTCCGATGGATTGCCTTGATGTCAGGAAGAATTAATATTGATATTTCTGCTTCAACCGGTATCCATTCATCAACAGAAGCAATTAAAATGCTTCTTGCAGGTGCAAAAACTTGCCAGATTGTGTCCGCAATTTACAAACATGGACCAAATGTGATAACAAAAATGATAGAAGATACTGAAAGATGGATGGAAAGCAAGAATTTTGCTTCGGTAGATGATTTCCGTGGTTTAGCAAATAATTCAAAAGTACACGATCCTGCTTTCCTCGAAAGAATTCAGTTTATGAAATACTTTGGAGACAGAGAAGATATAGTGTAACTTCTATTTTTTAGTGAAATTTGCTATAACTTTTTCGCAAAGTTCAGCCATTTCTTTAGCAGATTTATTCCACGAAAACTTTTTAGCCCAAGAGACAGCACCTTCACGAAGGTGCTGTTTCATTTCAGGGTCGAGCAGTGCCGAATTTAGTTTCTCTGTTAATTCTGGAATATTCCCGTATTCGTAAAGCAGTCCTGAATTCCCACTATCTACCGAATCTTTCAAACCAGGGACATTTGCAGAGATGACAGGAGTACCGCAGGCATTTGCTTCCAGATTGGTTATCCCCCAGCCTTCCTTCTGGGAAGTATTCACAACTACGTCCACTTCAGAAAGGATGCGTACTTTATCTTCTTCAGATACAAATCCATAGAATATTACTTTATCTGAAAAGCCAAGTTGTACGGCAAGTTTTTCCAGAAATTCCCGGTAATCTCCACGACCAATAATTTCTAATTGAGAATTTGGATTCTTTTCCAGAAAACCCTGAAAAGCAAAAAAGAGTTGTTCAACGCTTTTATATTTTTTTAATCGGCCGAAATAAGCTATTCGGAATTTATCAAAATCAGTCTGATTATGTTCAAACGGGAAGTTTTCTGTTGTAAGCGCATTATAAATTATTGTGAAATTTTCAGGATTGAATTTTCTTTCGATAAATTCATCCAAAGTACTTTGCGATACAACGGAAAATGGAGTTTTTTTATAGATTAAATTCACAAAGTATTCAGAAATATACACGTAAAGTCCGCTAATCAATCCGGCTTCTTTGAAAATACTTTTACCGAAAAAGTGGTGACTAATTGCTAATAGGGGTTTCTTTACGTAGCGTGGCATATAAAACGGAATTTTATTTATATCATCAATCACAATATCAAATTCGTGTTCTGCAATAGCTTGTTTATACAATTTTTTAACATGGAAATTGAACATATTTCTGCTGCCGAACCGGTGAATTTCGATTCCGTCAATTATTTCAAGATCAGGAGCTCCTTTGAATGAACAGGAATACAACACAACTTTATGACCCATTCGAGCCACACGGCTGAAAATTTCATGCAAGTGTACTTCCGCACCACCACCAAAAGGATTTTTTATATCCTGCCAATTGAAAATTAATATACGCATACAAAGTAAAATTTTATATTTTTCAAAATTAAGTAAAAAATTGATTTTAGAACTTAAATCAAGATTTTGAGCAACGATTTTATAAACCTTTATTACATCTTTTATTCGTAAATTTGATAAATAAAAAAATGTAAAACTCGTTTTTATACTATTATAATTTTTAAAATCATCAGGATAATAAAATGAGTACAAAAGAGGACTTTCTTAATCCGAATAAGCTCGTAGAGCATATTGACATAAAAAGTTTTAATGCAGTTCCCCTAGTTGAGGCAATGGGCAAAACTGCCTTTCAGGCAAGGAACTTATACCGAGCTTCCGAAATTGCTAATATGATGGTTGCCGATAAAGAATGCGGCATTATCTTAACATTGGCAGGTTCTTTGATAAGTGCCGGTATGAAAGGTGCAATCGTTGATTTGATGCGTTCAAATGCTATTGACGCAATCGTTTCCACAGGTGCAAATATCGTGGATCAGGATTTTCTCGAAGCCCTCGGATTCAAGCATTATCAGGGTACTCAATTTGTGGATGACAATGAATTGAGAGATTTGATGATAGACAGAATTTATGATACATATATTGATGAAGATGATTTGCGTGTTTGCGATATGACCGTTGCAGAAATTGCAAATTCAATGGAACCTGCTGCTTACAGTTCACGTGAATTTATAAGTGAAATGGGACGATGGCTTGTAGATAATAATATTGGCGAAGATTCAATTATCCGTGTAGCATACGAAAAAGGTATTCCTATTTTCGTTCCTGCATTTTCCGATTGCAGTGCCGGATTCGGGTTGGTACATCATCAGTTCCATACAAAAGGACCGGTTGTATCGCTCGATTCAGCCAAAGATTTTCTTGAAATTACAAAAATAAAAATACATAACAGAGAAACAGGTATTTTGATGCTTGGCGGTGGTGTTCCGAAAAACTTCACACAAGATATTGTCGTTGCTGCAGAAGTGCTTGGCGAAGATGCTCCAATGCATAAATATGCCGTGCAAATAACAGTTGCAGACGAACGTGACGGAGGACTTTCCGGTTCCACACTGAAAGAAGCAAGCTCTTGGGGCAAAGTTGAAACAACTTATGAGCAAATGGTCTTCAGCGAAGTTACTATCGCATTCCCCTTGCTGGCTTCATACATCTGGAATAAAGGTGCATGGAAAAACCGTACAGAAAAGCGTTTCAATGACCTTTTGGATAATGAATAATTTTTTCAAAAACATAAATTAGGTAATTAGAATGAGTGAATATTTGAACGATACTTTCAAAACTATTCATAACAGAAAAACTGTTAGACATTTTACAGAACAAACAATTTCAGATGAATTGCTTTTAGAATTAGTTAAAGCAGGTATGGCAGCTCCAACTGCCCTTAATACTCAACCATGGGAATTTATTATTATCAATGATAAAAACACAATGAAGAAATTTGCCGGATCATTGCAATTCAGCAAAATGCTGGATTCTGCAACTTCTGCAATTGTTGTTTGTACTAATCCTGAAAAAGCAAATGGCAAGCACATGGACTTTGCTGTTATTGATGCAACACTTGCAAGCGAAAATATACTTTTGGCTGCTGAATCACTTGGTTTAGGCGGTGCATGGGTTGCGCTCCATCCTAAAGATGTTGCTGTGACTTATATTCGTGGCGAACTTGGCATCCCCGAATCAATCGTACCTTTGAATATTATTCCTTTAGGATATCCAACCGGTTCTGAACATGTTAAGGATAAATTCAATCCCGATATTATCCATTATGAAAAATGGTAATCAAGATTATTTTCGTTCACATAAAATCTAACAAATCAAAGGGGCAAAAGCCCCTTTATGTTAATATTTATTGAATTTTCCTTTTACTACTTTTTCACCATTTGAGATTTTGTAAAAATATGTGCCTCTTGGTATTTGAGTGGTATTTAATGTAAAAATTGTTTTCTCGCTTAATATTGTACTAGTATTTTCAATTTGGATACTCTCTCCCGGAACATTACAAAATTGAATGTTCGAGTAAATTCCTTCAACTTCTATTGTCACTTTGTCAGAAGCCGGATTTGGAAATGTTTTTGTTATTGGCTCCCAAACTGCTTCTTTGGCTGAATTAATTATGTCTGAAAGTTTTGTTCGGCAAACTCCAAAATTAAAATAACAGACATATAAATATTCATCCTTCTCAAAAAAACTAAACACGCCGCCATGGGTTAATCCGAAATTATAGGAAGACTCTTCCTGACCCCATGTAAGTCCATTATCTCGGGAGATATACATGCCTTCATCATAAGTTGCGGCTAGAATTGTATTTCCTTTTACGAAAACTGAATTAATTCTGGTTAATTCGTAAGGTTCTGTTGGTGTAATCCTTTCCCAGTTCTCACCCCAATCATAAGACCTGCAAATACCTCCACCATAAGTGGAGGCATAAAGTACATTGTCGAAACATTGGATATCGAAAACACCCTCAAACGAAAGTCCATTACTTTTTTTATACCAATTTTCGCCTAAATCAGTACTTGCCCAAACTCCATTATTATTATCAGCAATGAATAAATATTTGTCGAACGAACGAATTTTATTCGGCATTGGTTTTTTCCAACTTTCCAAATTCACATAATTACTCTTTTTCTCCCAAGTCCCTTCACCTAGTTCGGGACATCTAGTTATCGCACCTGTGCTGCCCAAGAACAAATAATTATCTTTCATCGCAATTGTTGCATAGAAAAGATGCACACTATCTCCTAATCCCTTACTTGCATTATACCATGTTTGACCGTTATTTGTTGATTTCACAACAGCCCATCCGTAATCACCTGCAGCAATTGCCATAACTATCATACTATCTTGATATACTAAATCCTCTGCACCTGTTATATATCCTAGTGTCTGTTGCTCCCAAGTACCTCCTAAATCTGTTGATTTATATAATGGATATGCTTCTAATAACCAAAAAGTATTATTTACATCAAATATATGCATTGTATATGCTTTTCCGACCAATCCCTTATTTTTTGTTTCCCATGAATCCTGTCCTGAACATATATTTGATAGAAATAATAAAATTAGTATCGGCAAAATAAGTCTATAAATTATTTTCATATCTTTTCCTCCGAAAAATTTAGTTAAACATTAATTTATTTTTCAATTAGTATTGCCAATTGAAAGCAAAGTAAGAAAAACGCAATGAGGAGTAGTTCTTTTTCCATAATGTATTTCTTTCGGTTTTCGAAGGAAATTCTATTGAAGTAAAGTTTGCAACTTTCTCTGTAATTTTCATCTGATTTAGGTTCAGATTTTTCTGCGGTTCTGATACAATAAATTTCGTCTGAATCGTCTCTGCATAAGCATATAAGCATATAAGCATTTCTTGCGCCCTTTTCAGGATTTACTGTAATATTAATAAGCCAATCTTCCATTTCTTGGACATTTCATGCAACATAATAAATCGGCAATTGCAATTTACGAAAAACAATTAAATAATAAACAACGGATTTAATATATTTTTTTCAAATTGCAAGTTCTCATATATACTAAACACACAAATTGGTCAAAAATTACATTAGAAGTGAAAAAATAATTTTGAGAATTGTCCGAAATGGGTAGAGACGTAGCATGCTAAGTCTCTACGAACAAAATTTAATTTTCACTATTTCTAATACCTCCAGGAAGTTCAGAATGATATTCAAATAAAAGTTCATATCTTTTAGGAGAGGGATTTAGGGTGTGTTGAGAAAAAAAAACCCCTTGCCCCCTTTGAAAAAGGGGTGAGAAATACATAAATTCCTTGTCAAGCAGTGATTGACATACAAATCAAAGTCCCCTCTATAAAGAGGGGATTTAGGGGTGTGTCGAAAACAAAAAAATCCCTCTCCTAAAGGAGTGGGATTTAGATATATGTTAATATTTATTTTTTTTTAAAACTAATGCAAAATTTCATCTACTAAATTTTCATCAATTTCCATATTATCAGGTAATAATATTCTGCCACAATGTTCGCAAAGGAAAATCTTGTTTTCATTATTGCGAATTTCCACGATGCGCTGCGGAGGAACTGAATTGAAGCATCCTGAGCAGCAATTACGTTTAATTGTCACTGCAGTATCATTATGGTTCACACGGATACGGTTGTATTCCTTCAAATTTGCAATATTGATTTTTGCTTCAATTTTTTCTTTAGTGAGACGCAAGTCTCTTACGATTTGCTTTTGTTCTCCGGCAAGCTCTTCAATATTATTCTTCAGGATAGTTAATTCTACCTCAAGTTTTTTGACATTTTCTTTTTGTTCATCCAGGAGTTGAGATAAATTTTCTTCTTTGATTCCTTCGGATTTAAGTTTTGAAGAAAGCTCTGTGTGCTCTTTTTTCAAGTTATCTATTTCGTGAGAAAGAGCATCGAATTCCTTATTATTTCTTACAAGAAATTGCTGTTGAGTAAGTTTTTCTTCTTTATCTTTGAGTTCAATCAAAGTAACGTTTGCAACCGATACGAAGTGTTGAATTTCTTTCAACACGCCGTCAGTTTCTTCCACTAATGATTTAGCATTAACAAGTTCTCTATGCTTATCTTTTTCTAATTCCGGCAAATCACCAAATTCTTCATTCAATTCATCGAGTCTTAGATCCAGAAATGAAAGAGCTCCAATACTTTTACTTTGTGATGTCATTTTTATATTTTACCTGATTTATTCTTTTTAGACGAATTAAGGGAAATAACTAATAGGATTTGTACTAATTTTTGATTCCACAAGCCCAATAAATTCATTAGCCAATTTTTCTTTTAACAATTTGTAAAGGGCAGGAACTATAAATTGTTCTGTTTCATAATGACCCGGATCAACCAAAGCCATATTTCCTTTTACTGAATGGAAAGTGTGGTAAGTCGCATCGGAGGTAATCATTGCATCAAGCTCATTTGCAAGAGCCTCATCCAAAAAAGATGTGCCGCTGCCTCCCACAATCCCGATTTTCTTAATTTTATCCTTTTTTCCTTTTGTATAACGCAAAGGATTTTTTGTTACAGAATGAACTTTTTCGATAAATTTATCGAATAAAAGCCCTTCAGCAAAATTTCCGATAATTCCCATCCCGAATTTCTCATTTTCAGTATTGGGTATCAAAAATTTTTCGATTTGCAAATCAAGTTCCTTGGCAAAAAGTGAACTTGTGCCGTTTTCGTACACGTCAAATCTGGTATGCAGTGAAATTAATGAAACTTTATGTAAAATGAGAAGGCTAACCAATTTCCCAACTCTGTCTTCTTGAGTAATTCTCTGCAATGGAGAATAAATCAGAGGATGAAATGCCAAAATTGTATCTGATTTATTCCATAAAGCTTCACCAATAATTTCAGGTGTAACTTCATGGCAGATAAGCAAATTCTCTATTTCTCCCTTCCCGGAATGCACCTGTAATCCAATTCTGTCACCAGGCAAGGCATACTTGGAAGGAAATTGATTTTCTAGAAACTCTAAAAAAAAGTTTAAATTCATTAATGTTTTGCAAAACAGAAAAAATACAAATTAATAAAAATTAACGGAATATTTATTCAATTTTAAATATTAATTAATATGTTAATACTTTTTTACCATATTTTTGCCATTTTATTGGTAATTTTGTAGAACAAAAATTAATCAATCAGGTAAAAATGTCTGGAAAAATTATACCTGCAGAAAGAACAATAAATGTTACTTATGCAATTCGTGATATTATCGTGCTTGCCGACCAAGTGAAAAAATCCGGTAAGCAAATGTATTATTTGAATATCGGCGACCCGAATGTTTATGATTTCGAAACTCCGGTAGAAATTATTGAATCCATCAATAAAGCAATGCTTGAAAACAAGAATGGCTATGCTTCTTCGATTGGTGAACAATTTGCACTTGATGCAATTATCCGTGATTCAGAAAAGAAAGGAATTCGTAATATTCAGTCTGCTTTTATCACAAATGGTGCAAGCGAGGCAATTGAAATTTGCCTTTCCGCTTTAGTAAATAAAGGTGAAAACTTCCTAATGCCGACTCCGGGATATCCTCTTTATACAGCTGTCCAAAGCAAATACGAAATGACGCCTAATCCTTACTATCTCGACGAAAGTAATGGCTGGCAGCCCGATGTGGATGATATTCGTTCTAAAATCAATTCCAAAACAAAAGCAATTGTACTGATTAATCCAAACAATCCAACCGGCGCAATCTGCCGTCCGGAAATTCTGGAACAAATTTTGGAATTGGCTCTCGAAAATAATTTGGTGATTTTTGCTGATGAAATTTATGATAAATTAATTTTCGATAATAAGAAACTTACATCTATTGCATCGCTCAATCCTGAAGCACCGGTAATCACATTTTCAGGTCTATCGAAAAACTTTCTCGCACCGGGTTTCCGTATTGGCTGGGGAGTTGTAAGCGGCAATAAAGAAGTGCTGTCAGATTATATTGAAGCAATAAATAAACTATTGCGTGCTCGTGTTTCGGCAAATCATCCATTGCAATATGCCATTCCAACTTGTCTTGATGGGAAACAGGAACACTTGAAAGATGTAATATCACGCCTGGAGCGTCGTCGTGATATTGCTATGAGTAAATTAGCTACAATTGATGGTATAAGTTTGGTTCAACCTGAAGGTGCTTTTTATGCATTTGCTTCGATTGATGTGAAAGACGATACTCATTTTTGCACTCAATTGCTTCAGGAAACCGGTGTTGTACTCGTTCCGGGCAGCGGATTCGGCCAGAAACCGGGTTCGCATCATTTTCGTATTGTTATCTTACCGCAAGAAAAAGTGCTGGAGGATGCTTTCGATTTGATAGCTGAATTTTATAAAGAATATAAAACAAAATATTAATGAATTTACTGCAAAGAATTTACGTTTTCTTCGTAAACTTCAGGGATTATATAGTATTTACAGCCTTGGTTATGATGTCATTCAGTATGATTTCACTGGGTGACTTCACGTCCATAGGCGGTTTTCGTGCTTCTGTTGTAACTTTGGTTGGATTTATCAATGAGAACATTTTGGTAATTCCGAATATTGCTGCAATACGTCAGGAAAATCAAGTACTTAGAGAACTGAATATGGAGCTTTCCAATGAAGTAACCCGTAATTATCTTGCTGATAAAGAAAATGCACAACTTCGCAAAATGCTGGATTTACCAAAACAAACGAGTAATCATCTTGTTTTCGCAGACGTGGTGGGTATTGAAAAAATCGGGAACAGAACTTATTTAATTATTAATAAAGGCAGTAATGAGGAATTGAGTTTTGGTATGACAGTTCGAACTGATGCCGGATTAATTGGTTCAATAACAGCAACTTCGGGACCTTATGCAATTGTGGAGACTATTTTCAATCCTGATGTAAAAATCTCTGTTGCAATTGCAAATTCATCACTAAAAGGAATTGTTACATGGGATGGCAAGACAGATCTTGTGCTAGATAATATTCCAAAAACAATTCCGGTGGAGAAAAATCAAGAAGTAGTTACTTCCAATTTTAGTAGTAAGTTCCCTCCGGATGTTCCTTTGGGATTTATTCGTTCTGTAGAAGTGCCGAAAAGTTCACTTTTTTGGAAAATTATCATCCAGCCTTATGCTATGTATAATACCGTACAGCAGGTAGCTGTCGTAAAAGAATTGCCCGATTCATCTAGAATTAACTTGATAAAAGAATTTTTCGAAATTAAACTTAAGTAAAATGTATTCATTAAAAGAATTACAAATCAGAAACAATAAGTATTTGCTTTACTCCATATATTTTGGATTTGGAATTCTTTTTGGTTTGATGCAAATTTCATTCATACCATTGATGGTAATCAACGATTCTATACCGAATCTGGTAATGCTTTATGCTATATGGCTGGTGCTGCGTGAAGGCAGGATAATCGGTTATTTGTCAGCATTTATTCTGGGTATGATTTATGATATTTTAACTTTGCAGGTTGTGGGCGTGAGTTCCCTTTCTTTCTTATTTGCAGTACTTTTTGCCGGAATATTTTACAGAAAAGATAAAGAATTTTTAATTTTATCGTCCTATCGTTTTATTCTAATAGTTTTCATTGCAGCATTGATTTCGAATTTAATTCAAAACATATTCTATCTGAAATTAAGCGATATAGACTTTTGGACTACTTTTATTTTCAAATGGTTAGGTAATACAGTGTATACAGCGGTAGTGGCCACAATTCCATTTTTTATATCATTTAGAAATCAAATAAGTAAATAAATGTATCTTTCTAAACTGGAAATTCTCGGCTTCAAATCTTTTGCCGATAAAATAAATTTGAATTTTAAAGACGGGCTTTCTGCAATTGTGGGTCCGAACGGTTCAGGTAAAACTAATTTTGTTGATGCTTTGAGATGGGCTCTGGGTGAACAGAAAACTTCTGTTCTACGCTCGGAATCTATGGAAAATGTTATTTTCAATGGTTCAAAGAACAGAAAAGCACTCGGTTTGGCAGAAGTTTCGATTACAATCAAAAATTCCAAGAAAATTCTCCCCTCTGAATACGATGAAGTGAATATCTCTCGCAGGCTTTACCGTGATGGCGATAGTCAGTACTTAATTAATAAAGTTCCCGCAAGACTGAAAGATATCACTAATCTCCTTATGGATACGGGTTTAGGTGCAGATTCTTATTCGGTTATTGAGTTGAAAATGATTGAAAATCTGCTGAATGGTAATCCTGCTGAAAGAAGAGATATTTTCGAAGAAGCTGCCGGAATAAAAAAATTCAAGTTGAATAAGAGAGAAACAACCAAAAAACTACAAAACGTTGAACTTGATTTGGAAAGATTAAATGACATTTTGAATGAAATTCAGAAAAACGTAAATTCACTTTCAAGGCAGGCTGCAAAAACTCGCAGATACAATTCGATGATTAATGAATTGAAAGAACTCGAAGTGAATTTATTCGCCTTCGAACTTTATTCTCACAATGCTAATTTATATAAAAAGAAGGAAGATAGCGAAGTTTTACTACAAAAAATCAGCAAAATTAATCAGGAAATTTCTGAAATTGAAAAGTATCTTAATGAATTAAAAGTAGAATTCAATTCAGTTGACGAACAGTTCCAAAATATTTCCAGAAATGAAATTGATTTAAATAATCAACTTTCACAATTGAATACTGATATTTCACTGAATGAAGAAAAATTGAATTCTTTGGAAAATTCCCAGCAAAATATTCAAAATGAAATTGAAGAATCGAAAAAAAATCTAAGTATAAGCGAAAATAATCTTGTTCAATTGAATTCCGATATTGCTGAATTGCAACAAAATGAAATAAATCTCAATGCCGGTTTCGAGCAAATTCGAAATGAAAAGAAATCATATCAGGATAAGCATCAGGAAAAGGAAAGAGAAGTAAGTCAGTTAAATTCAAAAGTTTACGAATTAAAGAATAAAGTTTCGAATATAAATTCTCTAATCTCCCGTAATGCACAAACTAAAATCCGTACAGAAAGTAGAATTATTGAAGAAGAAAATAAATTGAAATCTTTCGATGCTCAGTTAATTTCCCAAACTGAGGATTTGAAAAATAAAGCGGAAGAATTTGCTCAATTTGCCGAGAAAGTTTATGAAGACCGCAAAAAACTACAGGAAATAATTGCTGCAAAAGATGAATCCGAAAAACATCTGGCAGAATTGAGAAATACTGAGTTTGAAGTTAAAAATAATATCAATAAATTAAACGCTGAAGTAAATTTCCTCGAAAGCATTGTTGTGAGCGATGAAAGCACAAAATTCCTTTTGAATAATAAAAACTGGAAACCTTCGGACGAAAAAGTTCTCTTTGGGGAAATTATTTCCACTGAGGAGAAATATCAGAGAGCGCTCTATACTGCTCTGGAAAATGCAGTTTCTTCATTCCTTGTTGATGATTTTGCAAAAATTGAAGAAGGTATCAATGAATTGCAAAACTCAAAACAGGGCAAAGCTAACTTTATTCTGAAATCTACAGAGAATCCGGCTAAAGATGTTTTAAATTTCCAAAATGAATCGGGAATAATCGGATTGCTTGCTGACTTGATTTCTGTGAATATCGAATATGAACAAATTGCAAATAGCCTTCTCCGAAATGTAATTATTACCGAAAACCTCTCTGCTGCACACAATTTACATCGGAAATTGATTAAGCAAGGTGCCGGTAATTATAAAATTGTAACACTTGCCGGAGAAATGATTTATTCCTCAGGTATTATTTCCGGTGGAGGCGAGGCTGCTTCACAAAAAACTCAATTAATAGGCCGTAGAAATAAAATAAAGAAACTTACCTCCGAAATTGAAAAATTGACCAATACTTTGAATCAAACACAAATTGATTTCAAAACTGAACAAACAAAAATTTACAATTTTGATATTCCCCAAAAAGAAACTATTCTTCGACAAAACGAAGCAAAATTGTCTTCAATTGAAAGAGAGAAAAATCAACTTGAATTGAAATTGGAATCGCTCAAAAATAATTTCAATTTGATCGAAGAATCAATTTCCAAACTCAAAAAAGAGATTGAGGAATTGAACGCCGAAGATTCAAATTTTGCTATGAATACCATCAAATTTACTGATGAATTAACTGAAACCCAGAAACTGCTTGAATTTAAACAACAGGAATTGGCAATTGAAAGGAAAAATCTCGACGACCGGAATGAAAAATCCAAGTCAAAGGAAATTGAACTTGTTCGTTTGCAGAGCGATATTCGCTATAAAATATCTGAAATTGAAAAGGTTCAGAATTCTATTGCCGAAACAAAAAAGCGTATTGAGGATAAAACGAATGAATATGACACAAACAAAATTTTCCGCAGGCAGCTTTCCGAAAAAATTTCAAATGGAATTTCCCTTAAGCAAAGTTTGATAAATCAACTGCAAAATACTCTTGCTGAAAAAGAAAATATTGCTTCCAAAAGAAAGAATAGACTTGAAAGAGTAGCAAATTACGAAGAAACTTTAGATGCAGCACGCAAAAATTACAGCAAGATTACAGATGAAAATCATGCTGTGAATCTTGATATTGCATCAATCAATTCCAAAATTGAAAGTATCGTCGATATCACTTTCGATCAATATGAAATTGACTTAAATGAAGTAAATCTTAAGGACAGGTTCACTGATGAAGAGCGTAAGGCTTTCGATTTATCAATGGCACGAACAGATATTGCTCTACTAAAGGAAAAAATTTCGCTTTTGGGAAATGTGAATTTTCAAGCTTTAGAAGATTATGAAGAGCAAAAGACAAGATTGGACTTCTTGCTCACTCAATTGGAAGATTTGAAAAATTCTCAAAAACTCTTGCAGGAAACAATTGAGGAAATAAACAAAATTGCAACTGAAAAATTCCTAACAACTATTGAAAAAATCAGGGAAAATTTCAAAAATTTATTCAAAGTTCTCTTTGGGAATGAAGGTGATGCCGATTTGCGTTTGGAAGGAGATTCTCCGCTCGATGCTTCAGTTTATATTTCCGCCAAACCGCCTTTCAAAAAACCAAGCTCAATTGATTCGCTTTCGGCTGGCGAAAAAACTTTAACTGCGATTGCTTTGCTCTTTTCCATATATTTGGTAAAACCAAGTCCTTTCTGCGTTCTTGACGAAGTGGATGCTCCTCTGGACGATTCCAATATAGAGAAATATATTGCCTTGCTACGTAGATTCAGCAAAACACATTCTATTCAATTCATTTTAATTACACACAATAAGAAAACCATGGAAGCCGCCGACACTCTTTACGGACTCACAATGGAAGAAGAAGGCGTCACAAAAGTCGTCTCTGTCAGGTTGGAAAAATAATATATCCAAGAAATAGTGATAGTGAAAGTGATTCAAATCCCCTATGTGCCAAGCACTTGGTCCAAACGGAATTGTACAATTATTTTCACTAAGTCTAACGGGAGAGGTTCGTCCAATGGGAATTGGATGGCACCCTTAGATGTTTTATAATCTTTCAATTCCTCTGAGAAAACTTTTATAGGAGAAGATGTCGGATAAAAACCAATATGATTTTTAGCAGCAGCAAAGTACACAAGTATTTGCTTTTGCTTGTAAGCAGGCATATTGTAGCTGATGACTTCCTGAGAATCAGGAGCCGCCTCACGAATGGCGGCTCTCAATTCTTCCAGTTTGCCTAAAATTTCGGGATTAACCGTAGAAAGATATTCTTCAACAGTATTAAATTTGATATTTTCCATTTATTCACTTTGCGAAGCAACATATTCGGTTAATTTGCCAAGAGCATAAGTATAGCTGCCGTACTCATTATCGTACCAACCCATTATCTTTGCATGAGTTACAGGGATATTTATATCGTGCAAATCCGGAATGCCGAATGAAGCAACAGCCTCTGCCGGTACTTTCAAGAAACCTGTACGTGTGTGAATTTCATTTCCTTCAATTACAATTGTTGCAGGGAATCCCAGCAAATCCATAGATACATTTTGTTTGTCGGAATAATGCAGCAATCCTGCTTGCGGCCCCATTTGGGCATTACGATAAATATCTTTTATATACTTAGAATTAATAAGCGGATTACCGTTTTCATCCAGTGCAGTATTGAAAGTAATATTCAACGCAATCAGAGAAACAGAAGGAGTCGGAATTCTGATTGAATCTGCCATAAAACCGAACTGTATAATTTCAGGAAGAACTTTTTCCAAAGTTTTTGCTGCACCTGTAGATGAAAGGATAATATTATTAAGCAGCATCCTGTTTTTTCTCACGTCTGAAGCACCTGCCCCGGGAACAGAATCCAGCACACTCTGAGTATTGGTTGCAGAATGCACAGTGGACATAGATGCAGTTAGCACATTATTTGTTTGCTTATCTTCCAGGAGTGGTTTCACCATGTGAGCCAAACCTGTTGTAGTACAGCTTGCAGCAGATATTACGTGATGCTTTAGCGGGTTATAAATCGTATGGTTAACACCATAAATCAAAGTTGGGAAATTTTCCAAATCGGCACTTTTATCTTCTTTGATTTTGAAAGGAGCACTTGCAATCACTTTTTGGGCACCACCTTCCAAATGTCCCATAATACTACCTGACGATTTACTTGCCGGAGCGGTAGGATCAAGGAATTTGCCGGTACAATCCACGACAACCCTCACACCTTCAGCCTTCCAGTTAATATCCTTAGGATTTCTGTCGGTTTTCAACACTTTGATTGGAAAACCATCAATTTCGATAGTATCTTTTTCGTGGCTGGAAATTTCCACTTGAATTGATTTTCCTGTTCTTCCGTAAAGGAAGTGGCTGAGCGAACCGTAAGTAGAGTCAGTAGTGATTGTTTGCACCAAATCATCAATACTTTTGCCAACCTCACGGCCAACATTAACAACAATTCCGTCGAACTCCCTGCTGATAAGGTGATACCAAAGTGAAAGTTTGCCAATACGACCTAAGCTATTTATGCCTAATAATTTTTTATCATTAATGCTAAGTGCCATAATTACTCAATGTTATTATTTATTAACACAAAATTAACTAAATTTCCTGAATTCTAATAGGATAATTTCCTCTAAAAATTAATCCGTTTCTTCCATCAATAGCAATTTTATCAAAAGCACGAAACTCAATGCCATTCATAATGCATCTTTTATCATTTTCGAAAACCATCATTTCATTGCAGTTCACAACGCAAGTCTTGCCGAGCGAAGCAGCAGTAACAGCTGCATGTGATGCTGCTCCACCTTTGCTGGTGAGCAGTCCTTCGCAGATGAAAATCATCTCGATGTCGTCAGGTACTGTATCCGGACGAACAAGAATAGCCTTTTCTCCCGGGGCTATTTTGTTCAATTGGTTAATGTCATCCATATCGAAAACAACAACTCCATTCATAACAGAATTACCGATACCGATCCCGCATCCACAATTTTTCATTTTCTTTTCTGGATCATCAAAGATTTCTATATGCGATTGTTTTGGAATTGATAAATTTCTCGTTTGAAGTACAAACAAATCTTCGGGATTTGAAGTTTCAAAGGTAAATTCAATTTCCTGATGACCAAAACCATGCTTTTCAATTAATTCAACAGATATTTCTTTCAATTTATTAAAGATATCCGGGAATGCATTTTCGAGAGAAAAAGGAGCTTGATTGTGAAATTTCTGCCTTTGATGTTCACTAATTGGCAATGTGCTAATCAACCCTGCCACTATGTCTTCACCCTGCGAAAGGAAAGAGAAATCTCCGCCAAGATTGATTCCGGGGACATTGTCCTGAGGGTCGTGAGTGAAAAGAACTCCTGAACCGGATTCTCTGTGTAAATTGCCGAATACCATTCTTTGCACAATCACTGCAGTACCCCATTCATCTGCAATTTTCAGATGTTCACGATACACTTTAGCTCTTGATGTATCCCAAGAATTGAATACAGAAAAAATTGCTTTTTTAAGCTGCTTCCAAGGATTTTCTTCAAATTCAATATCATTGTCAATAAGCAATTGTTTATAGGAAAAAGCAATTTCACGCATTATTTGTGGAGAAAATTCAATTTTCTTTGAAATCCCGTGCTTCTTTTTATAATCAATCATTATTTGGTCAAAGTCATTACGGTCAAGCTCATGAGACATTCCCCAGGTTTGCAGCAATCTGCGGTAACAATCCCAGGAAGTCCATCCCCAGTTATACTCCTGGCTTAGACGTTCAGTTATTTCATCGTTCAGCCCAACATTCAGGAAAGTATTCATTGCCCCGGGCATAGAAATCGTTGAACCTGAGCGGACACTAAGCAGCAGAGGACGTATATTATCACCATACTTTCTTCCGGATTCCTCTTCCAGCTTTGCCAGAGAATTCAAAATTAAATTATCAATTTCCGATTCAAGTGAAGGAAGTTTCACGATTGTGTTCAATCTTCGGAAAACTTCAGTTGTGATGACAAATCCATTTGGAACAGGAAAATTATTTAGAGCAAGTTTTTTCAGATAATATGCTTTAGATCCTAAAAAAACCTGATTATCGATTGGTGTTGTTTCTTCATAAATAGGACTAATCACCATATCGGGATTATAATTCATGATTTTTTGGATTTCCGATTCATTTAAATCTTCAATCAATTTTTTCAGATTCACTAAAATTTTACCGATAAAATTATCTAGTGATTGAATCAAAAATGCGGATGAAAGCAGCTCCCGATAAAACATTTCAGATTTTCTTGCTATTATTTTCTTCAGTCCTTCGCCATCATTCTTTTCCTCTTCATTCATATGTCTTGGGATAATTCTAACCAGAAGTTGCTCATAAGGCTGAATAAAATAATTATTGATAATTTCTTTAATACTGCGTTCCATAAACTGGAAGATATTAATATACTGACGAATTGTGAAAGTCCCGGAACTCAAACTATACTGAAGCATATTTAGATTGGAAATAAATCCTTGATTGTATATGCCGTCCAACCGCAAACCTTCGCTAAGCAATTTTGCAACATTATATACTTTTTTTAGAGTTTTGGCAGTGAAATATTCAGTATTAATTCCTGAAATAATATCATCAATGATTACCGAAGCAAAACTTTCCAGGCGAAATGTTAGACCAAGAGCTTCAAACTTCGGCTCACGATACTGCCCGTACATGGAAGGAATACCAAAAGCAATATGCCGTTTATAGTATATACTCTCCCAGCCTTCACTTTGCTTATTATCGAAAATTATTTCATTTAATATCACCATCAAATTGAAAATAATTCTCAATGCACTGATTTTATCATTTGCAGAAAGTGCTACTTCCAGGTCTTCAATATCAAATTTATCAATAAAAGTGTATTTCTTCAAGATGTCTGTTATATCAACTGCTTCGAAAAGATATTTTTCCTTTAACAATTGATATAGTTCAATAATTAAACTTACACGCTTAGGATCGTTTGGGTGGTCAAATTCAATATGTTTCATTATCAAAGCAAGTTCATCTTTATTCATTTCCAACAAATGATGAAGTGTGCATTTGCAATGATTACAAGCATTTACAATCACTTTATGAACGCCCCGCACCCAATAACTTTCCACATCAACTGATTCATACACATTTTGTGGAACAATATTAATCAACCTTTCCTTATCCAACGATTCCCAAAAGCCGATGATTTGCAAAATAATATCGATGTGAGAATTATTGCCTTCTGTGTGAATCTGCTTGCGTAAAAAGTGAATTAATTTGTCATTTCTGTGAGATATTTCATCAATGATGGTTGAAACATCACGCAACACACCTTCTGCGCCAATTTCATTGAAATAGACCGGAAATATACGAGTCAATTGCTTAATTTGCTTGTAAATCGGAGAAATTTCAGAATTGAGAAGTTTTGTAATATCTTTTTGAAATAAATCCGTATCGAAAATGAAAATACCACCCAGACGAAGATTAATTATTAGAGCAGAAAGAAGTTTCCGCATAATTTCCGGATTATATTCAATAAGTTCCATCCATACACGGATGTTCTTAATATGATTTGGATTTACTTTCAATTGCCAATCATTTGTCAGATAAGTCATTCCGGGAGTGATGAATCCAAATTCAATTATTTTATTTTCGAAATGCTCAATCAGAAGAATATTATTTGTGTTTATAATTTCCTTACCCAAATTCAGTATAGAATCCAGAATAAGATTTATATGACTCGACTTAAAATCCTCGAAAAGAATAAAAAGCTCATCAATTGACTGAATTGACTGCAATTCATTCAACTCTGAACTTATCCTTTTGATTGCTTTGTTCAGATCGAGCAGGAGATAATCTCGATAATAAGCAACTCCTTCCAAATGCAGCAAATAGAAAATATATAGGAATTGTTCAGTAGTCTTTTCGAAAATATCAATTTTCTTGCGGTATGCATCAATAATATCTGAAAAAGTGAATGCTAATTTATTTATGTCTTTCCAATTATCAGCTTTATTTAATAATTGATAATATTCATCAAAAAATTCTTTCCCTAGTGACTTTAAATCGCTAGAGTAATCCTTGCTCATCTTGCTCTCATGGGAAAGATACCACTCATCAAGTTTTGTGCAATTATCCCAATATTTAATGTTTTCAGTTACCAAAATCTTCATAAAATCAAAAGTTAACTGTGTAGATTTAGGATTTTTATTCGCATTCTGCAAACATTTTTTGAACGAAGCCATATTTCCAAGGTAGCTGAACTTATTCCTTTCAAAATTGTCATTGAGAATTTGGAAGTAATAATTCAGCAAATCATCACTTTCTGCAAGACTGTCGTAATTATGATTAATAAAATCCAGGTAAACGAAGACCAGTTGCTTGCTAACAGAATCACTTAAACTTTCATTCAGTAATTTATCGAAAATTTCAAGAATCAACTTTACAGCTTTTGTTCTTTCAGGATGATTTTTGAATATCCAAAAATCGCTGATAGTAAGGTTTACTAGTGAGTTTACAATTTCTTCACGATTCGAGTAAGGGTGATGATATTCATTGAAAAAATCAACCATCCTTTTATGAATTCCCCAGAATTGTTCACTCAGAGAAATTAACCACCGATGTTCTTCAGGGATAATTACTTCAGCTATCTTCGTCTGCTTCAGATTTGCTTCGAGAGCTTTGGATTCTATTACAGTCTTCATTATTACGTAATATATTTTATTAAGTCTATTATTCTATTTGAATATCCACTTTCATTGTCGTACCAGGCGAGGATTTGCACGAAATTACCTCCCAGAACTTTTGTGGAAAGTGCATCGTAAATTGCTGAATGAGTATTATTTGTTATATCGCTCGATACTATTGGTTCCTCGCAATATTCGAGATATTTCTGCATATGCCCTTCAGAAGCAGTTCTGAAGGCATTATTAATCATTTCGACTGTGACCTTAGAAGAAAGTTGAGCAGTTAGTTCCACATACGAGCAATCTGCAACAGGTACTCTGGTAGCGAATCCATCGAATTTTCCTTTTAGTTCAGGCAAAACAATTACCGAAGTTTTCACAGCACTTGTTGTTGTAGGAATTATGTTCCCATAAGCGGATCTGGCACGCCGAAAATCTTTATGATATCCATCCTGTAAATTCTGATTATTCGTGAATGGATGCACAGTGTTCATAAAAGCATTCTCAATACCGAAATTGTCCAAAAGAACTTTCAGGACTGTACTTATGCAATTGGTAGTGCAGGATGCATTTGATATTATATCGTCATAATTTTCAATAATACTATTATTAACTCCCATCACAATCGTCTTTATATCTTCTCCTGCAGTAGGAGGAGAGCTAAGTATAACTTTCTTTGCTCCATTTTGCAAATGTTTTGATAAAATATCACGAGTTTTGAATTTACCGCTGGAATCAATTACTATATCAGCTCCGGAGCTATGCCAGTCGATAATATCTGGGGATTCCTGTTTAGTTACCAAAACTTTACTGCCCTTCACTATTAAATAATTATCCTTAATTTCAATTGTTCCGTCAAATTTCCCGTGCAAAGTATCATATTTGAGCAAATGTGCCATTAAGTCAATTTCCATCTTATCATTAATATGAACAATTTCCAGTTCAGGATTTGATTCAATTAATCTGAAAACTAATTTGCCTATTCTGCCGAATCCGTTTATTCCAATTTTTACTGACATATTATTTTGATTTCTTACTTTTTTATTATTTATAAAAAGTATATAAATTTTTTAAATTGTTATAAGTTCAAAATTACAAATTTCTTACATAAAATAATTTATTGAGATAAACTTTATAGTTATTTTTAGTTTCCTATTTTTTCAAAATGAAACCAATTTACAAATATATATTAATTGTCCTAGGATTTATTTCTTTATTTTTCGGAATAATAGGGATATTTTTACCACTTCTTCCTACAACTCCTTTTATAATGCTTTCAGCTATATGTTTTGCTCATTCTTCTCCTAAGCTTTATGAAAAAATGATAAACACAAAATACATTGGAAAAGTGATTGAGGATTACAGAGACGGAAAGGGTATGAGAAAATCTGCAGTTACAATCTCAATTTCTTTCTTATGGATTGCTCTTTTGTTGAGTTATTTTCTCTCCTTAAAAATTCTTTGGGTTAAATATCTTTTGCTTACAGTTGGCGTAGGAGTAACTATCCATATTTTACAATTAAGAAAAAAGCACCATTCCTAATGCGTTAATTTTAGCTTTATTTGCGTTTTAACGAAAAATGTTCCACGAGGAGACTTATCATACGTGTTTTTGCATAAAATCCTCACAGAGGCTATTTATGAGGGTAGGTTTTTCAACATTTATGAATCATTTATTAAATATTGGTTAATATATTTTAATTATTTTCTTCAATTAAAATTGAGGGAATTTTTAGGATTATTCACTGCTTCATGAATTTTTAATTGACTTTTGAATTCTTTCAATCCTTCTTCTAAACCTTGAAATCCTAATTTCAAATCTCTGGATGCTTTTGATGAAATCAATCCGGCTCGAATTGGTCGAATTGCTTTCAATGGATATTCCTCAATTTCGATAGGCAAAATTAATTTGCTATCCAATCCAAAAACTTCTGCTGTTTTCAGAGCGATTTGGTATCGGGACAAATAATCAGGACCTGCAAAATTTACAATTCCTGTATATTCACTTTCCAAAATTTTGCGAATACCATATGCTATATCCGTAGTTAAAACAGGATTTGTAAAGAGGGAGTTCACTACTTCAATTTTTTGATTGCGCTGCAAAGAAGTCAATAATTTGTTAATGAAAGTAGAGGAACCGAGAGAGTTGGTACCATATAAAAAATTTGTGCGAATAATTGTTTTTCTTATTTCGACAGTATGCAAAGTATTTTCAGAAGCAAGTTTGGACTTACCGTAAAAATTGATAGGCGAAGGAAGTGCCTGCTCGTCATAAGGACCATTTTGTCCATCAAAAATATAATCCGAGGAAATATGCACCAAATGAGAATCCAATATTGCGGCAAAACGAGTCAGTCTGCTCACCAAGTCAACATTCATTTTCCAGCAAAAAGCACGTTCTTCTTCTGCCAGATCCACGTCTGTAAACCCTGCGGCATTGATTATAAAGTCAGGAGCAAAGTCCAAAACTACATTTTTCAGTTCAGAAAAATCAAGAATATTTGCATTATAATGATAATCCTTCCAAAAAGATTCCTTTTCCTGAGTTAAATGGCTCAATCCAATAATTTCAAAATCAGAATATTGCAGCAAATCTTTTATTACCGCTTCCCCGATTTTACCAAATGGTCCTGTTATTAATGCTCTTTTTCTCATAGTTCCACGTGAAACATCTTTTCCACAATTTCTTTTGTAAATTTTCTCTTTACCTTGTAAAGACGGCGATAATCAATCTTTTTATCCGCCTCTTAGGAATAAAGATAAAATTGATATATCTGTTGCCGATATGCCTTGAATTCTTGAGGCTTGCCCCAAAGAACCCGGTCTTATCTTCGATAGTTTGTTCAGTGCTTCCGTTGAAAGGGACTGCAATTTACCGTAATCAAAGTTTTCGGGGATTACTTTATTTTCATTTTGCAGAAAATAGTCAACTTCTTTCAATTGTCTTTGAATATACCCTTCGTATTTTATGTCAATTTGTATATTGTTTATTAATTCTTCATCAAGTTTAATATTGTCAAAAAGCTCGTTATTTTCTACAAATTTAAGCAATTCCGATAGTTTAACAGGTCCTCTTTTAGTCAAGGAATATACATCAGAGGTATCAATAATCTCAGATTCACCTATTTCTGACAAATATGGATTTACTGCAGCCGGCTTTAGTTTAGTATTCTTCGAATGAAGTATTGCCAATTCACGGTAATCCCTCTTAAGCCTCAGATGCTCATAAGTTTCCAAATTGATTGTACCAAACTTAAAGGCATATTCTGATAATCTGTCATATACATTATCTACTCTTAGCAGAAGACGATATTCTGCAAGTGAAGTAAAGACTCTATAAGGTTCCTGATGTTCCTTATTCACCAAATCATCAATCATTACACCAATATATGCTTCATTTCTCTTTAAAATAAACGGCTCTGAATTCCTAATTTGTAATGCAGCATTTATTCCTGCCATTAAACCTTGTGCTGCAGCTTCTTCATATCCTGAAGTACCATTAATCTGACCTGCATAATATAATCCTTCAATATTCTTTGTTTCCAATGTTAATTTCAATTGATAGGGATTAAAAAAGTCATATTCAATAGCATATCCGAAGCGGATTATTTCTGAATTTTCCAATCCCTTAATCTTATGAAGTCCCTTCAATTGCGTTTCTTTTGGCAAAGAAGTAGAAAATCCATTTACGTAAACTGAATCAGTATTCAATCCCTCGGGTTCTAATACAATTTTATGCGATGATTTATCGGAAAACCTATTCACTTTATCTTCAATTGACGGACAATACCTCGGTCCTGTTCCTCCAATTAATCCGGTGAACATTGGTGACGCTTCAAAACCTTCCTGCAATATTGAATGTACTTGCAAATTTGTATCGGTTGCATAACACATAACCTGATTGATAACAGATTCGGTATGGATTGAAAAAGGAGCAGGCTTATCGTCGCCCGGATGCAACTTCAACTTTGTATAATCAATTGAATCTTTATGTACTCTTGGAGGTGTGCCTGTTTTGAGTCTGTCTAATTGGAATCCTGCATCTTTCAATTGTATTGATAATTTATCTGCAGATGGTTCGCCGAATCTTCCGCCTTTATTTGATTCCAATCCTGTCCACATCACTCCACGAAGAAAAGTACCTGCTGTAATTATGACAGCTTTGGAATGTATGGTCTCCCCTGACTTTAATACTACTCCTGCTACTCTGCCTGAGACTAATAATAGTTCATCAATTGTTTCTTCAATTATTGTTAACTTTTCTTCTTTTAGGAGATAATTCAGAGCAACAACCGGATATAAATCTTTATCAATTTGTGCCCTTGGCGACCATACTGCAGGACCTTTTGAAATGTTCAGTATCTTAAACTGAATTCCTGCATCATCAGCAATACGTGGCATTATTCCGCCTAATGCATCAATTTCTTTAACTAAGTGCCCTTTTGCTGTTCCTCCAATTGATGGATTGCAGGATGGCGCACCAATTGTATTTTTATTCATTGTTATTAAGGCAACATTCATTCCCATTTTATTGGAAATATATGATGCTTCGATTCCTGCGTGACCACCGCCAATAACAATTATATCGTAATTATTTCTTTTATTTTCTGCCATAATGTTGAAAACGTGTTCCACGTGGAACATTATTTCCCAATACAAAACTTTGTAAAAATATTATTTAATATATCTTCTGAATATATTTCTCCAGTAAACTCTCCAAGTTTTCTGATTGCATTTCTTATGTCAAAAGCAATGAATGAATTGTCCATTTCATCATCTATTGAACTGATTGAATTCATAAGTAATGATTTTACATCCTGCAAAATAAGATATTGCCTTTGATTAAGCAAAATATCATTAATTCTCTCTGTCGATTTTCTTGCTTCTGACTCTATAAAAGCAGTAAGACTTGTTAAATCATTTCCAAACTTTGCAGATATTTTAATTTGATCTTCCGGCAAATCATTTCCGGTGTATAAATCCATTTTGTTTTGAACAATAATGATTTTTTTTGAAGAATATTCTTTAGATAATTTATTATAGAGATTGTTCGATAAATTTTCCGAAACAGAGGCGTCATTAAGTATGCAAATCATATTCGCTTGATTAAGGATAGAATTTACAAGTTTGATTCCTTCTATTTCTATTATATCATCTGAATCACGAAGTCCGGCAGTATCGAATAATTTTACTGGTATTCCATTCAAATAAAGAAATTCTTCCAGATAGTCTCTGGTTGTTCCCGGAATGTGACTTACGATTGCTCTTTCTCTTTTCAGCAAGGAATTGAACAAAGTTGATTTTCCTGTATTAGGAAAACCTACTAATGCAACATAATACCCGCTGCGAGTTATTTGAGATGCTTGGTAGGAATCAATTAATGACTGAATGAAATCGTAGTTTAATTCAATATCTTGCTTAATTTTTTGCTGAGAGATAAATTCCAAATCCTCTTCAGCAAAATCTAATTCCAATTCGAGTAAAGAAGCAATGTCTATTAACCTTTGTTTAAATTCTTTTATTCTCGAAGTAAATTCCCCACTCACCTGTCGTGCACTTGCATGTTCTGAAAATATGGATACAGAAGAAATTAAATCTGCTACAGCTTCAGCCTGAATTAAGTCCATCTTTCCATTTAGGAATGCTCTTTCTGTAAATTCTCCGGGTTTTGCCATTGATGCTCCAGAGGAAAGTAAATTTCGCAATATTTCCTCATAAACAACAATGCTGCCGTGAGATGAGATTTCTACCACATTTTCGCCGGTATAAGAATTTGGAGCCAGGAATATGCTTGCTGTAATTGTATCTACTATTGCTCCATTAGCTATAAATTTGCCATAATGAATTGTATGCGAAGCAGCTTCAGCAAGGGATTTTCTTCCTGCAAAATGCACATCCGCAATATTCACTGCTTCGGGTCCGCTTATTCTTATTACCGCAATCCCGCTTGAACCCGGTGGTGTTGCCAGTGCTGCAATTGTTTTGCTCATATTCATTACATCTTATAACTATGTAAAGAAGTTATAAGCATAAAATTATTTTCGTTTCAAAAACGTATTTACATATTAAACGGCATATTTTTTGCTGCTATATGTTATAATATTATGTTTATAAACACTGCTAAATATTGTCTGGTGCTATGTTTGCTGATTTTTGCAATTAGCTGTCAGTCTATTGTTCGTTTCAGTAATAAATCGGATGGTTTAGCAAAGTTTACACCAAAGAAGGAGAATCCTCCACGAAGAAATATTCCCGGTAAAAATGATTATCTTTGCACTTATAAATTAATGGAGCAGGCAAGATTCCAAGTAATTGAAGAAGCGGAAAGGTGGATTGGTACGCCATATAAGTTTGGTGGAACAACTCATTCGGGTGTGGATTGCTCCGGATTTGTGCAAAATGTTTTCAGTAATGTGGGAATTCCCCTGCCTCGAACTTCGCAACAGCAATATATTTATACAGAAAAAATTAATTATAATGACTTGCAGCCTGGCGATTTAGTTTTCTTCGGTAAAGGCGGTAATGTTAGTCACGTAGGTATTTTCGCAGGTTTCGGTAATATGATTCACGCTTCCACAAGCAATGGGGTAATCCAACAAGATTTACAGGAATATTTCACCTACCAGGCTGTGATGGGATACGGCCGTCCAAAATTTAATTAAATTAACCTTTTATGTTTCAGAAACAAGGTATGTTTTCAGCATTCCTTTGTGAAATTTAAACTTAAAAGGAGTTCAAAATAAAGATAAAAAGTACTTAGTAAACAAAATTAACAAAAAGGAATTGCTTGGTTATTATCTTTTTGTGAACAAATAGTATTGTAAAAAGGTAATACACTCCGAAAACTATCATTGCTCAGGTTAATAAGGATATTATGAAATTATATAAAGTCATTTTTCTCTCCTATTTCTTATTTACATTTTAATATTTACCTCACAATCACAAATTTCATCGGTTTCTCATTCCCAATCCTCACAAAATACACTCCCGACTGCAAGGTGGAAACATCAATCCTGTATTTATTCCCCTCTTGAGGGGTGCCCGAAGGGCGGGGTGGATGTATTTCATTCCCAAAGATATCGAAAATCCGGATTGCATCTGACACACCTTCTTCCTGTAAGGGCAATTCATGAATTGCCCTTACGTTTACCTCAATATATTCCGTTGCCGGGTTGGGGAAGATTGATTCTTTTGATTCTAGATTCGGTTTAACTCCAACAGTATACCAATTATTGGAAAACATTTGAATTTTTCTATATATACCTTCAGTAAAGATTTGGTTGTTTGAATTTATTCTTATTATTCCTCTGGGTAACGTAAAAATAAATTGTTTCTCTTTTGTAATTAAATCATAGACATTTAAAATATAACCATTGCCTTCATTTGAGCTTATCAATATTTTTCTCGAATCAATGGAAAAAGTAAATGTCCAGGGTGTCTTCATTCCAGATAATCCAATTTCATTCCCATTAACATCATACAAATACAACGGCTTAGACCCACCATTTCCATGAAAACAAAAATACTTACTATCATTAGAGAATTGTACATCAGTAAATTCATTTGTATTTGCTTCTCCATAGTCCCATATTTCCCTTCATCTTCCATTCTCCCAAATATTGGCAGGTATTTTGGTTGACTGGA
>Ga0154569_136_pt1 | contig 27840 bp, 25 predicted proteins | sample RifGroF2_FD_115998 | JGI IMG/M metagenome (GOLD analysis project Ga0154569, IMG submission 115998) | Ignavibacteria bacterium GWF2_33_9
CGAATATTGGAATTGCTAATCCGGGTGAATTGAATATCGGTCAGCCTAAGTTTTTTGCTGCATTCAATAAAATGCTCAAATCAGTTCCATTGAATAATTGGAAAGAATACTTGAAGTGGGATGTTCTTAATTCATTATCCCCCTATTTAAGTGATGATTTAGTAGCAGAAAGATTCGATTTTTACGGAAAAACATTTGCAGGAAAAGTTAAAGATTTACCACGTTGGAAGAAAGTACTTTCAGCAGTAAATGGTAACTTAGGCGAAGCTTTAGGTCAAATATACGTTAAGAAATATTTTCCGGCTGAAGCAAAAGAAAAAATGGTGAAATTAGTTGAAAATATGAGAGCAGCATTTGCAGGCAGGATCAAAAATTTAGATTGGATGACTGAACCAACAAAAGTAAAAGCATTGGAAAAACTTGCTGCAATCAAAGTGAAAGTTGGTTATCCTGATAAATGGCGTGATTATTCTAAACTCGATATCGTTGCTGATAATTATGTTCAGAACATATTAAACTCAAATAAATTTGATTTTGCTTATACTTGTTCCAAAATCAACAAACCTGTTGATAGAGGTGAATGGCATATGTCACCACAAACTGTTAATGCTTACTATAGTCCGAATATGAACGAAATAGTATTCCCCGCAGCAATTTTACAATATCCATTTTTCGATGTTCGAGCCGATGATGCTGTGAATTATGGTGGAATCGGAGCAGTAATTTGCCACGAAATGACTCATGGATTTGATGATCAAGGCAGACAATATTCCAAAGATGGTAACCTCGAAGACTGGTGGACAGAAGAAGATGCTATTAAATTCGCTGAGAAAACAAAAGTATTAGTTGACCAATTCAATAACTATGTAGAACTTGATACTTTGCATGTTAATGGCGAATTAACTCTTGGAGAAAACATCGCTGATAATGGCGGGATTATTATTGCTTACGATGGTTTAATGAGAGCACTTGAGCAAAATCCTGCACCTGAAACAATTGACGGACTAACTCCTACGCAAAGATTCGTTCTATCGTGGGCACAAGTTTGGCGCCAGAATATTCGTGACGAAGAACTTCAAAAAAGACTTCGTGACGATGTTCATTCACCGGGTGATGCTCGTGTGAACGGTGCACTGCCTAATTTCGACCCATTTTATGAAGCATTCAATGTAAAAGAAGAAGATAAGATGTATTTGCCAAAATCTGAAAGAGTTGTTATTTGGTAATATTTTTCGATTTTAACAAGAAAGGGGCGTTAGCCCCTTTTTGTTATATCTTCACAAATTTTATTACTTTCGTTTCGGTGCCATAATCAATTTTGATAAAATATGTCCCGACCGGTACTCCTGAACAATTCCAGGTGAGTTTGCCGCTCCAATCGCTTTCCTGTAAGATTTCTATATTTTCATCAGCTTCGATTTTATTTCCATAAATATTGTAAATTCCAATATCGGCAGTGCCAATATCTAATCCCATATCCCAGTATATTTGGACAGTAACTCTGTCATGGGCTGGATTGGGATAAATGTCATAGGAATAGAAATAATCTCTTTTCTCGATTTCATCAATAGAATTCAATGTAGTATCTGAAAATGTGAGTATATAATATGATGATTCTGTATTGTCATCATGGTAATATGAAACTAATTTATTGCCCCACATGGTTAATAAACCATTAATATAACCTTTGTTTTCTAACAATCTATACTTCCATTTTGAAAAGTCATAGAAATCTTCAATATAGAAAAGTGTGTCGCCAACAACTAATGAAGCTACTTTATTATTGCTTCCAAAAGCTACAGCTGATATATATGTTGTATTAAAATCTCTCAATTTCCATTCCTTCAATCTGGTAAATCTATTTTCGACAGGTAAGTAAACATCCATAAAGATTGCTGTATCAGGTTTTGTAGTATTTTGATGGAAAAGAATTAAATAATCTCTATTATTTAATTTCACGTCATATAAACCACGTAATGTATCAGACACATCATAATTATGAACATCTACCCAATTTGTGCCTCTATCAGTTGTATATTTTAAGGAACTTCTTGCCGAATCCAATAGATTTGCATAATGGATAGCAAAATTATTTGTATCTCTAAAATAAACATAATCTATAATTTTATTAGTATCTAAATAATACCAACTATTTCTGTAATTTTGATCCGTAACACGGAATGAGGTAAAAACTGTCTTCCATGGTGATGTTCTGGATGGTTCAATCCAATAATTATTTTCCATAGTTTGTTTCAAACGAAATTGTCTGAAATCAAAATTTGCATAAGAACCCAAGAGATTATTAAATCTAGTAACATATTCCATCTCAGTATCAAATATTTCAAATGTTTTTAAAGTATCGCTTGTATTAAAAATGGCTGTAGCTGTAGATTGAAAATGCTTTCTCCCTAATAAAGTAATATTGAAATTTGAGGAATCAATAAGATACAAATAAAAATGTGTTTTTCTGAGTGAATCATTATAACCGAGATTATCTTTTTTTATTGTAGAATTAAACGTCAAACCTTTATTTCGAGTTCTGTAAAAGTAAGGCTGAATATATTTTTCTCTTTGATAATTGTATCCAGATAAGAAAATTGCATTATTATCATCAATAATAATTGGGTTGTATATACTGCTTATTTGAATATTTTCATTAATTAGAACAATACTACTATCCAAGAGATTTACTTTCTCAAATAATCCCTTCAATCCAACTAAATACATCTCGTTCCCAATTTGTATAAAATCTTTCCAATAAGTCGAATTTGGCTGTACGCTAAATCCTGAACTTTGGTAAACTGATAGGGAAAAATAGTTGGCATCTATAAAAAGGGAATCTGTTATATTAACTTTTTGAAAATTTCCATCCTGAATACGGTATTTATTATACATTGTACTATCACAACTTACCAAAGTAAAATTAATCAAATCATTAGTTTTCCATATTTTATCAACTGGAATTGATTGATTAGTAGTCTGATAATAATTTATATACAAATCATTTGAATCAGTTAATAATATAAAGTTGCTTGGTGCATATACTAAAGAAGAATCATAAAGAATTGTTTGTCTAACATTGATATCGTCAATGAGTTCAAGATTTTTACTGAATTTCAGTAGGTGATTTGAATCGGCTTCAACAATTATTTGATTATTGAATACGCACATTGATTTAGTGTAATCAGAGGAAAACATCCAGCTTGCAATTCTGTTTTTCGTTGGAGGAGAAAATAATTGAAAATCTTTAATTAAATTAAAATTATTATCAGTGAGAAAGATTGAGTTACTATCTCTAAATAAGAAATTATCATCCACTCTTATTACCGAGATTATATTATTTTTTGGCAATTGTCTTATTTCCCAATTAATTCCATTGTCACTTGAAATAGCCGCTTGTCCGCCTACATTGAACAAAAATATTAATTCATTTTTTTCTATTAAGTTTAACGTCCTTCCACCCTTGAAAATTTTCTGATGGGAAAATTCTTTTGTGTCAAGATTATATTTAGAAATAAATCCTAAATTCGCTAAAAGAAATAATTGATTGTTGTGTGGGTAAATATTGTAATAATATTGCATAATTGGAGTAACTGCTACATTACAAAAAGCATTAGATGCAAACATCGTAAAAATTACTATTAAATAAAGTATATATTTCATTGAGTTCCTCATTTAAATTAGGAACCACAATGAAGTGGTTCCTTTGATTGAAAAAAATTAATCGCATGGTGTATCTATTCTAAAACAAGTTGTTGGCTGATTGTATTGAGTTGGATCTGGTGGCACCTCTACAGGACAAGTTGGAGTCCCAATTTGATTGGTTGAAACTATTGTTTCATTAAAAGAATTTCCATTCCAACAATATTTAATAACCTGCTTACAATATGTATTATACTCACAAGCATTGTAAACAATATGGTCCTCACCGAAATAATCAACTAACTCTTTATTCCAGCAATTGTACCACCAAAAAGTCATTTCCTGAGCTTCATTACAAGGAGGTGCTTGTAATTGTTCACATAAATCCTGGATGAACGGATAGACCGAAATTGCTGCTTTTATTCCGTCAAATACTTGATTCATATTTAATGAATTAATGCAATTTGGATTGGATAAAGTATAACCGGTAAAATGAATTTCACCTGGTACAGGACCATACGGACAACGAACACATAAGAATACATCATAATCACAATTACCAACAGTAACTACTTTTGTTATTGATGTGAATCCATCAGGGCACGCTGCTTTAGTTTCACTTTGAACAATAACAAATGTAGTAAAAATTATAACTATTAATGCCATAATTTTATTTAATTTCGACATAATTGGCTCCATTTTCATTTAAAAAATTATTCAAAATAAAACTTTTTTTCAGTTCAGCTTATTTTAAGTCTGTGGTGGGGGTATTGCAAACTACATTAATTTATGTGTAAGGACCCAATGCAAGTTTGCACCCCCACGTATGTCGAAAGCAAAGTCATCATTAATAATATATAATTTTCGGATAAGTTTGAACGCAAAAATGCTTTGGCAATTTTTATTTTTTCTGTAATTACAATCTGATTTCTGCTCAGATTTTTCTGCGGTTTCGATACAATAAAATATCTGTAGAACGTCTCTATATAAGCATATAAGCATATAAGCATATAAGCATATAAGCATATAAGCATATAAGCATATAAGCCCTTCTTACGCCCACTTCAGAATTTATTGCAGATAATATTTTATTGTAATTTTTCATCATGTTAAAAATGTTTTTGGCATTCACCAAATTTCTTACTTACAACTTACTAATTAATTGTGAATAAAACAAATAATTAATGTAAATTTTAATCATGTTTACATTTATATTTGATATTATGGGAATTCTCTTCTTTTCTTTTTCTTAAAACAACTAACCAATTATATTTTTTTTGTAATTTTACTTTTAATATCAAGATTATTTTTTAAAAAAAGAGTTGTGTAAATTTCAAATGAGCACAAAAAAAAACAAAGCAATTTTAGTTAAGAAAAATTCCGGTGATGAGGAGTTTTTCGAAGTGAGTAAATTAGAAGCTTCTCTCAAAAGAGCCGGTGCAGAGTCAAATATTTCTAAAAAAATAGTAAATGATATTGCAAATTGGATTTATCCGGGAATTTCAACTAAAAGAATTTATTCCCATGCATTTTCATTATTAAGGAAACAGAAAGTTGCTGCTGCATTGAAATATAAAATTAAAAATGCAATAATGGAATTAGGTCCAAGCGGTTATCCATTTGAAAATTTCATTGGGGAAATTTTTGCTAAGCAGGAATATGAAGTTGAAGTAGGCAAAGTGATTGAAGGTTACTGTATTACTCATGAAATGGACGTGATTGCTACGAAAAATAATATTCAACACTTAGTTGAATGTAAATTTAGTCGGGATCAAGATAAGCATATTAATATACAAGTACCGTTATATGTTCGTTCCAGGATAGACGACATTGTGAAAAAAAGGAAAAATTCTGCAGATTTTGATGGTTTCACTTTTCAAGGTTGGGTTGTTACAAATAAAAGATTTTCGCAGGAATCTATTGATTATGGCAATTGTAGCGGATTGAATCTATTAGGTTGGGATTACCCGAAAGGTAATGGTTTGACAGATATTATTGAGAGATTGAAAATATACCCTATCACAATTTTGAGTCGAATTACAAAACAGGAAAAACATATTCTTCTTGAAAAAAGTATTGTCACTTGTTCGAAAATTCTACAAAATCCCCAAATTCTTGATTTGTTGGATATAGATGACAAAAAAAGAAAAGCAGTAATTAAGGAAATTCAAAGTATTTGTTCCTAATAAACTTATTTCAAGTATCACTAATTATAGTAAGATAAATCATCATTGTTTTTCTTTTAGAACTTGATGGTAAAAGTGATAAAATTTCATTACTAATTATATTAAAATTCAATAAAATTAACTCTTTGCTGAAAATTCAGTAATTTTGTAATTACTTAAAAATGAATTTATGCAAAACTTTAGAAATTTTGGTATTATTGCTCATATAGATCATGGTAAATCCACTCTGGCAGACCGTTTGCTTGAAAAGACCGGCACAATTACACAACGTGAAATGATTTATAATCAAATTCTTGATAATAATCCACTTGAACAAGAACGTGGAATTACTATTAAACTTCACGCTATTCAAATGGAATATACTGCCAAAGATAATAACAAATACATACTTAACTTGATAGATACACCCGGACATGTTGATTTCACCTATGAAGTATCCCGCTCACTAGCTGCATGCGAAGGTGCAATCCTGGTAGTGGATGCCACACAAGGCATTGAAGCTCAAACAATAAGCAATTTATATCTAGCGATTGACCATAATTTAGAAATCATACCAATTATTAATAAAATTGATTTACCTAGTGCTTCAACGAATTTAGAAAAAGTACAACATGAAATTATGGACCTCATCGGTTGTGATGAATCTGAAATTTTACTAGCTTCTGCCAAATCAGGAATAGGTATTGATGAAATACTTGAAGAAATAGTCAAAAGAATTCCTCCACCTAAAGGTGATGAAAATGCTCCGCTTCGAGCATTAATATATGATTCGATTTTTGATGATTATCGTGGAGTTATTGTTAACTTAAGGATTTTTGACGGTAAAATCAATGAAGGTGATAAGATATACTTTATGGCTACACAAATGGCTTATGAAGTGGAAGAAGTTGGAATCATGAGGATGAAAAAAATTCGAACTAAGGAACTTAAAGCAGGAAATGTCGGCTACGTAATTCCAAATATTAGAACTTTAAGTGATACAAAAGTTGGTGACACAGTTACTCATTTTAAAAACAGGTGCGAAACAGCAATTGCCGGTTTCAAAGAAGTTAAACCTATGGTTTTTTCAGGATTTTATCCTGTAGATTCCGATGATTTTGAATCTTTACGTGAATCACTTGCAAAACTATCATTAAATGATTCCGCAATCTTTTATGAACCGGAAACATCTTCAGCACTTGGATTTGGTTTCCGTTGCGGTTTCCTTGGATTGCTTCATCTGGAAATTGTCCAGGAAAGACTCGAAAGAGAATTTAACCAAAATTTAGTATCTACGGTTCCAAACGTACGCTACAAAGTTTTGCTTACTAATAACAGTGAAATTTTTATTGATAGTCCTGCTCAATTACCTGAACCAGTGAAGATTAAGGAAATTCAGGAGCCTTACATAAGAATTCAAATTATACTTCCTGATGAATATATCGGTTCAATAATGAAACTTTGCCTAGATAGACGTGGAGTACTAAAGAATACTGTTTATCTTTCTGCAAATAGAGTTGACCTCACATGGGATTTACCTTTGGGTGAAGTTGTGTATGATTTCTATGATAAATTAAAATCAGCAACACGTGGATATGCTTCAATGGATTATGAATTTTTGGATTATTTTGTAGGTGATTTAATTAAATTAGATATTTTGATAAATGGCGAACCACTCGATGCACTTTCTTCAATTGTACACCGATCAAAATCATATGAATGGGGTAAAAAACTCACAAGTAAATTAAAGGACTTAATTCCACGTCAACTATTCGAAATTGCAATCCAGGCAGCAATTGGCAATAAAGCAATTGCCAGAACAAACGTGAAAGCACTTAGGAAAAATGTTACTGCTAAGTGTTACGGCGGCGACATTTCAAGAAAACGTAAGCTTCTCGAGAAACAAAAGGAAGGAAAAAAACGTATGAAACAAGTAGGAAATGTCGAAATCCCGCAAGAAGCTTTTCTTGCTGTTTTGCAAATCGGTGACGATTAATATAGAAATAAATCATTAAAAAAATATATAGAAAAATGGCATTCAATTTTAAAAATATCTTTAAGAAAAAAGAAACTAAAAAACCAGAAACACCATCAGAAAAATTTTGGTCTTGGATAAAAACAATATTTTGGGCTGTTGTTGTAGTGATGATTATTAACGGTATTGCAATAGCTTCCTTTGTTGTTCCTACTGGTTCAATGGAAAATACAGTAATGACAGGTGATTTTCTATTCGTAAATAAATTCATTTATGGTCCTACAACCCCTCAGGTTGTACCATTTTTCAACATTCCTCTCCCCTTTTACAAATTCCCAGCACCTAAAGATCCCGAAAAAGGTGATGTAATTGTATTTATCTTCCCCGGAATGAGAGAGGAAGTTAAATCACCCGTTTTCCAATATTATCTAAAACGATGTGTTGCAACAGCAGGAGATACATTACAAATAAAAGATAATCATTTATTTATCAACGGTAAAGAATCTACTTTACCTGAACATGCTGTAATAGATTATTCTGATTATGAGGACCCTAGCGATAAATTCCGCACATTCCCAGTAGGAATGAATTATACACGCAATAATTATGGTCCAATAAGAATTCCAAAAGAAGGTGATGTAATTAAATTAACACAGGAAAATTACAGAGAATGGGCAACCTTCATTGGACGTGAAGGACATGAAATAGAAAACACAGGTACTTCAATTTTAATAGACGGTAAGGTCATTACAAAATACAAGGTAGAAAGAAATTACTGCTTCGGAATGGGTGATAATCGTGACCATTCACTTGACAGTCGTTACTGGGGTTTTATCCCTTATGAAAATGTAGTCGGAACTCCAATGATTGTTTATTGGTCATGGGATACTAATTTACCTTTAGCAAGATTATTCGATAAATTCAGTACAATTCGATTCGATAGATTTTTAAATATCATTAGATAATAAAATAAATAAAGAATCAAACACAATATGTTGAAGGACGCTCAAAGGGGGCGTCTTTTTTTTGTAAATATTCTGAGTTTTAAACTTAATCATAATAAATGAAAGTTTATTTAAAAATATTTTGTATTTTGCATATTGTATTTTTGTTTTCTTTTGTTTAATTATCTAAGGAGTTATTATGGATTGGTATTTAAAAGTATTAAAGCAATACGTCGATTTCAATGGAAGAGCTAGAAGAAAAGAATATTGGATGTTTGTATTAATCAATTTCATTTTCATGATTCTTGCTTCGATTCTTGATTACATTATTGGTACATATTTTGTAATTTATTCATTGTATGCATTGGCTATCTTACTCCCTGCATTAGCTGTGGGAATAAGGCGTTTACATGACCTCGGTAAAAGCGGCTGGTGGATTTTCATTTCGCTAATTCCATTAATTGGTGCTATTTGGTTGCTCATTCTTATGTTTACTGAAGGACAACGCCAAGCAAATGAATATGGACCTGATCCAAAAGTTGAACTGTAATTTAAAAACATTTTTGACATAAAAAAAGACGCTCCATATAAGCGTCTTTCTTTGTTTTTCTTGAAAACCACTCTATTTATCTAATTATAGTCATTTTATTTACTAGTTTAATTCCATTATTGCTTATCTGGTATATATAATTTCCACTTGGCAAAGTAATATTATCCCAATTAAATGAATAATCACCCGGCAATAGCATTTCCGAATATATCTTACCTACTTCATTTCCGAGTATGTCATATAACATAATAGTTGTCAGACCAAATTCACTCGTACGGAAATTAAATGTTACTGAATTTGAAACTGGATTTGGGAAATGAGTGATATTTAATTTATCATCACCCGATTCATTTACTCCTGTTGTGGAATTTTTTATTGTAAAGTAATTTTCGCTGACACCTATAACTTCTGTTCCACCAATGCTCGTAACCCGAATCTGATATGTTGAATCTTCAGGAATTGATGAAGGGATAGTCCATTTATATGCATTCACAGCACTAAATCTAGCTTTGTTCAGCACCATAAATAAGGTGTCGTTCCTCAGTAATTCGATTTTAAAGAATTGGTCAACGGAATCCCTCAAATTGTAATCCCAGCGGATAATATGTGCAGTTGTATCCCATACTTCTCCACCATTAGGTATTTGCATGGATAAATATGGATTACTCATTTCAAAACTATTGATTTCTGACCAAGCAGATTCACCTGCATTATTGGAAGAACTTACACGCCAGAAGTACTTATTACTTAATGAAAAATCACTTTTTAGCATTTTAAACTCTCTCAGATTTGTATCAATTATTATCTGATTGAACGTTGTGTCAAGTGCGACTTGCACATGATTATCAGTGAAATATCCCCTCGGATTCCATTCAAATGATACCGGTTGATTTATATTTGGTTTACTTCCGTTGAATGGGTAGTAAACAATTGGCGGAGGCGTAATTTCGGGTGAATTCTCGAATCCAATAATATATTCACCGGTTGTATTTATAGAGCAATTGAGAGAATTATCTGATGAATTATATGTTGTTTCTAACATGATGAAAGTTCCATTTCCAACTTCCGATCTGTAATAAATATTTAAATTTTCCATATTTGCCATCAATGGGTATTTGTCTAATTTCCATTGCAAATCTACTTCAAATGAAGTGAAATCATACCCCGATATTTCGAGTCTAAATGGCATGATAATTGGCGGACGTCCCTCAAAAGAAGGATTCATTGCTGAACAATCGTATCTTACGACCTTAAATCTATTATATACAAATGCATCTAATTGATTAAATTTCAATGAAATACCTGTCGTATCAGTAGAAGTATCAAACTTATATGTATTTAATTCAAGCAATTCACTTTTTTCTACTGAAGCAATTACCGGGCAAACGGGCCATTGGTAACGATAAATGAATTGACTTTCCAATCCTTCTGGAAACTTAAACTCCATTGCAACTTTATTGTCAGGTGTAATTTCAGTAGCTGCGGTTAAACCATTCATAGAATAAGTTCCCCATGCAATAAAAGTATTTCCATTCATCAATCTTTGGCAGCTTCCGTGCTGGTCTGCATAGTAATCAGGTTCGTGACGATATTCCCACACCATAGTACAAGTTCTGGCATCTTGGTCTAATTTGTATTCCACTGCTCGAGAATATTGTGGATTATGCTGTCTGCCATTATCAAATATTGTGATATTACCATTTGGAAGTACCCTTATATCATGCTGATATGAAAAATAATTAGGAGCATTGGATTCATTTTCACCGATAAATTTGAATTCATTATCCTTGCCGCCAAGTACCCACATTATCTCGCCAGTATTTCTATTTATTTTATAAATTGCACACAAATCTCTGGCGCAAATTAATATGTTTCCGTCCATATCCTGAGCCATTGAGTTTGGGTGGAAATAATCTATATTAGGTGCCGGAGGATCTTGTGTTTTACTTACAGGAATATAATCTGAGCTTTTCCATTGGAAAACGACATTATTATCTTTGTCCAATTCCTGGATAAGTGCCTGCAAAATTGCACCATTTGGTTCGCCGTTTGGAAAATGCTTGCTCATATCTTCATATTTGAAATTATAGAGTACAGTCTGAGTATTCCCATTCGGCATTAAATCATAATGAGCATAATATTTAACCCGATTGTAAAGGCTGAATGTATCTTTATATGAACGAATAACATTATAATTTGTATCAATCAAAAAGATTGTTCCATCTAATTTCCTATTCAAATAGGATAAGTATCCGTTCGGTTCCGCTTTGAAATGATAACCAATATATCCGTTTTCCTGATCCGGTACTAACTTGTATGAAACTACATCCAAACTTGTATCTAAAATCATTAAGTAATTTCTATAGGGAGTTCCCTGAGCCGATGGACCAAAAGGAGAAAGGAAAATTGCTTCGGATGAAGGACGGTCCAATGTCTCCATTATAGGAATGGGTAAATCTGATGGTAATTCTGCAATTAAATGCAATGGGAGAATCGCTAATATACTGAAAATACAAGAAATTAGCAATGAGTAATTTTTCGACATATAGATCACCTTAATTTATTTGAAAACTTATAAACTTCAAAAAACAAATTAAGCATAAAATTTCAGAAAATCTCAACAATATTCGCTGTGTTTTGAATGACATATAATGCATATTTTTTCAAATTATCCATATAATCACATTATTATTCTGTATCTTCTTGTATTTCTTGTATATATACTTTACTAGGACAAATATATTTCCAGTAATACAAATTTTTCATTTTTATGAGTAAATCTGCTATATATGATAGTAATATATATTACTTGAAGTAGTGGATTATATGACAAATGGTGTTGAAAATGCTGTAATGTATAAATTAGTAATTATGAAACACTTTTTGTAATCATTTTTTGTATTTTTATGCAAGTTTAAGTAGATAATTGTGGAATTTCTATAATTTAGATTTGTTCGATTTGGAATAATAAATTTAAGTAATATGTACGTAAAAAATAATATATATCTGCAATCGATTGATATATAACAGGATAAGTCTTCGCATTGTGGAGGTGCCGGGAGTTGAACCCGGGTCCGAAGTGATTTGACTACCGCTTCTACATGCTTAGTCAATTTTTGATTAACGCAAAGGTATGCAAACTGACAAGCCTCTTTGCGCTGTGAGCCTAATTTCTCGTGGAATCACCGACTCAACAATTCCACCATCCATTCTATTTGCGACACCTTTCAGAAATCCGAATGGAAAAACTAAAGAAAGATGTTAGAGCTTATTTTTTTTTAAGCAGCTAAAACGAAATTATCGTTGGCATTTAAAAATTAACCGATTTTATTAACGAGCAACACCGGTTGAGCTCGACATGCGACAAATAACCTCCTTCACCCCGTCGAAGCCATTTCACCCCCAATTTACAAAGAACTGTTCTCTTTCTTTCAAAGACGATATTCAACTTTTTTAATTGAATTTAAGACAATAATTTTAATTTTCTTGTTAATATAATGTTTATATTTTCGTTAATATATGGATATATTAAACAACAATTAAAATATGAGAGCAATCATTCCTGTTGCAGGTATTGGAACAAGATTAAGACCACATACTTTCACTACTCCAAAAGTACTTTTAAACGTTGCCGGAAAACCGATTTTGGCACATATTCTTGATTCGCTGGTTAAAATAGGAGTAACAAAATCTACGATTATCACCGGATATATGGGTGATAGTGTGATTGATTTTGTAACTAAGAAATATCCCGGTATGGAAGTCGATTTCGTACATCAAGAGGAAACACTTGGATTAGGTCACGCAATCTGGACTGCAAAAGATACTTTTAATAATGATCCTCTTATTATCATTCTTGGAGATACAATTTTTGACGTTGATTTGAATTCCATTTTCGATGAGAATGAAAACTCAATAGGCGTTAAATATGTTGAGGATCCTAGAAGATTTGGTGTTGTACTTTTAAATGAACATAATAAAATTACAAAATTAATTGAAAAACCTCAGGAACTTGTGTCAAATTTGGCAATTGTTGGAATTTATTACATTAAGAACTCTCAATTACTCGAAGAATCCCTGAATGACTTGATTGTGAAAAATATCCGTACAAAAAATGAATATCAACTGACTGATGCTTTGCAAATTATGCTGAATAAAGGTGCAAAATTCAAAACATTCAACGTTGACGGGTGGTACGATTGCGGTAAACCCGAAACATTACTTTCAACAAATCAATTTCTTTTGAACAGATTAGTTGAAGAAGTACGGGTTGATGGTTCAGTAATTATTCAACCTAGCTTCATTTCCAACGATGCCAAAATTGAAAATTCCGTAATTGGTCCTTATGCTTCTATTGCTGATGATGCAATAGTGAAGGACAGTATTGTGAAAAACTCAATAATTAGCTATGGTGCATCGGTATCTAATTCATTATTGGATGAATCTATTATCGGCAATGATGCTACAGTAAACGGTATGTTCCAAAAATTGAATGTTGGAAATTCAAGTTCGATTGATTATTCCAGAGAAACAGAATAATTTTGAAATTAAATATTAAATATATATAAAATTATGAACAAAAACTTTTTCTTCACTTCCGAATCTGTTTCGGAAGGTCATCCTGATAAAATCTGTGATCAGGTATCGGATGCAGTTTTGGATGCTATGCTTACTGATGATCCTCAAAGTCGTGTTGCTTGTGAATGTTATGCAACAACAGGCATGATACTTGTTGGTGGCGAAATTACAACAAACACTTATGTTGATTTGCAAAAACTTGTTCGAGACGTTATTAGAGAAATTGGTTATACTGAACCTCATTTACGATTCGATGCAGATTCAGTAGCCGTAATAAATACAATTAACCAACAATCACCTGATATTAGTCAGGGTGTTACTCCGGGCGGTGCAGGCGACCAAGGAATGATGTTCGGTTATGCAACAAATGAAACCGTAGAATATATGCCCGCACCAATGGTATTTGCAAATAGATTGGTTAAAAAATTAGCTGATGTTCGTAAAACAACAAGCTTGATGCCTTACTTGCGTCCTGATTCGAAGTCTCAGGTTACTATTGAATATAATGAAGCCGGTGTAATGCAGAGAATCGACACAATAGTTGTTTCTACTCAACATTCAGAAGAGGCTGAACAAAAACAAATCAAAGATGATATTTGGAAAAATGTTGTATTGGAAGTGATTCCTTCAGAATTAATTGATGAAAATACAAAATTCCATGTAAATCCTACAGGTAAATTCATAATTGGTGGACCTCATGGGGATACTGGATTGACGGGCAGAAAAATCATAGTGGATACTTATGGTGGAAAAGCACCTCATGGTGGCGGAGCCTTTTCAGGAAAAGATCCTACAAAAGTTGACCGTTCAGCAGCCTATGCTGCTCGCCATATTGCAAAAAATATTGTTGCAGCAGGCTTGGCAGATGAATGCACTATTCAGCTTTCTTATGCAATTGGTGTTGCACAGCCTGTTTCGATTTACTGTCAGTCAAAAAATCTAAAAAAGACTACTGATTCCGAACTAGCTGATTTCATAAAAAACAATATAGATTTAACACCAACCGGAATTATTGAAAAATTCCAATTAAGAAGACCTATTTACCGACAAACTGCGGCTTACGGTCACTTTGGCAGAAATGAATTCCCTTGGGAACAATTAGATTTAGTTGATTTATTTAAACAGAAATATTTAGTATAATTAAAAAGGTTATTAAGATAAATGAGTGAAAATAAGATTAGAAAAAGTACAGAAAAATTAGATGAAAAAATTGGTGAATATTGTGTTCGTGAATTATCACTTGCATCTGAAGGAAGAAAATTAATCGATTGGGCAGAATCTCGTATGCCTGTACTAATGTCTTTAAGAAAAGAATTGAGTAAAACCAAGCCGCTTGCCGGATTTACTTTGGCAGGTAGTTTGCACGTAACAAAGGAAACAGCAGTGTTAATTGAGACATTTGCTGCAGCCGGTGCCAAAGTATCCTGGAGCGGTTGCAATCCCCTTTCCACAAACGATGCAGTTGCTGCAGCTTTGGTGGAAGCCGGTCATTCGGTATATGCTTGGTATGGCAATCATGATGATTTTTATTGGTGCATCGAAAGAACAATTGACCATAAACCAAATTTAATTCTAGATGATGGTGCAGATTTGATTAATACTTTGCACTTGAATCATGCCGAATATTCCAAAAACGAAATAATTGGCGGAACTGAAGAAACAACAACAGGTGTTCATAGATTAAGAAAACGTGGTGAGGCTGGTCAGCTTTATTTCCCTGTTTATGCTGTTAATGATGTTGAAACTAAATGGGATTTCGACAATGTGTATGGAACTGGTCAGTCCACTTTGGACGGAATTATCCGTGCCACTTCTGTACTTCTGGCAGGCAAAAAGTTCGTAACAGCTGGTTATGGTCACTGCGGTAAAGGCGTTGCTTTGCGTGCTAAAGGTATGGGAGCCGACACTATTGTAACAGAAATCAAAGCTACTGCTGCATTAAAAGCTGTTTTGGAATCGCATAACGTAATGCCAATGGAAGAAGCTGCAGCAATCGGCGACGTTTTTTGTACTGCAACCGGCGTGAAGGACGTTATCCGTAAATGGCACTTCGAAAAAATGAAAGATGGTGCAATTGTTTGCAATACAGGTCACTATGATTGCGAAATCAACATCCCTGAACTGGAAGAATTGTCATTATCCAAAAGGACTATTCGCCCTAATTGCGAAGAATATATTATGAAAGATGGCAGAAGGATTTACTTACTTGCACAAGGAAGATTAATTAACCTTGCAGCTGCGGAAGGTCACCCTTCTGAAGTAATGGATATGTCATTTGCTAATCAATTAATGTCGCAGTTACGTTTAGTGGAAGCACATAAAGCAGGTACAAAACTCGAAAGAATTGTTTTGGACTTACCGGAAGAACAAGACCAGTTCATTGCAGGAAAGAAACTTGAAGCATTAGGAATGGGCTTGGATGCTTTGACTTATGAACAAAAATTCTACATTGATGATTTCAATGCAGGAACCTAATATTCCAAACGATTTGAATTGAAACAAAAAGGGGCGATAGCCCCTTTTTTTAATTCTTTATTACTTTTATTATATCATTAGATGATTCGCAATTTAGTTTAATAAGATAAACTCCTACACGATAGTTTGAACAATCCCATTTAATTTCTGCTTCGTTAATTCCCGTTTGTTCAATAGTAAATTGATTTTTGGAATTCATCATTACTCCATCAGAATTAAACAAAGAAAAATCATCTGGATTAAAGCAATCTAGATTATTAGTGTATATTTTCACTTTCACATAATTTGATGCAGGCTGCGGATAAGGCATATATTTATACATATAAACATTCTTCCTTTCAGTTTCCTGCACTTTATTAATTGCCTTTCCTTTTTCTAAAATTGCAAAATCAGTTACAAACTTATTTTCAGAAAGTTTTTGAAAACTCCCTGTTCGTGTTTGGAGATTAGATGTTGAATTATATTTGTCAAAATTTGCTAATTGAATTTTCTTTAAATCGGGCACCCAAGTTGTATTTCCAACATCGCTTACATCGCAAGAATATGCTCCATCTGGTCTTTCAAGAAAGGTTCCCTTTTTCCTGAAATAAACTTGATTATCATCAACTAAAAAAGGCATTAAGTGTGTTGTTTTTAGAAAACCGGGCTTATAATCTACTTTTAAATTTTCCAAATCATTTAAATTGCCTGAAACAACACCTTCAACATCTAATGTATCCCGATATATTAATTTAAAAGCAGCATTTTTTAAATCAATATAAAAATGTGATCGTATTTCGAAATATTTAAAATCACCTTTAATAATTTTACCTGTTATAAAGTCAACAGTTGGGTCAATATTACTACTTGAATCTTTTACAGTAATAATAAAGGGTGTATTAAATGCAATATCCGTTAATGCTTTGAATGGAAATATTCCTTCAAACCCATTTACTTTATGATTGACTGTAAAATCATTAAACGAAAATTCATTTGACCATTTTAATAATTGTAAATCTGATGAACTTGCAAGCCATGCAGAATCACCTTTTACACAATAAGCCCATATTTTATCTTCTGTTGCTGTTATCAAAAATGTCTGAACTGAATCAACATTAGTAACATTTATATCATTTTGCCCATCAAACAATGAATTAGTTTCAATCCTAATAAAGTAAGTATAATCAGGATTATAATGAATTAAATTATGAAAATTATAATTCTTAAACTTTACTAAATTATATCCTGCTGGATGAAATAAACTTAAAGTATGCTTAGGAAAGATTCCATCAATCCATTTACATTCATAATCCTCACCAAAATTTTCAGATAACATAAAGTTATAAATTTTACTTTCTTCAACATTTTTTGAATAATTAGTACTCCATCTATATAGCTGCCCACTCTCATTTATGTCAAAGAGCAGGAAAGAATATTCTCCTTTATAAGGTACTTCATCATATTTTTTTTGTGGAAGAAAAGTCGTACCACCATCTGTAGTACGATATAATTGATTTGCAAAACTACTGAAAAATCCAATTTTTTCATTAAGCCATTTCACTGTATATTCAGGATTGAAATATGACACAATTTCCCAACGGAAACCACCGTCATGACTGATGAAAATTGCATTTCTTGTGCCCACTGAGACTATTGTATTTTCATCAATTACATTAACATCTTTTATTTCAAAATCTTTATAAATTAATCTTTCATAATTTAAAACACACTTTCTTTGAAATACACTATCTATCAATTGATAAAATCCAATTGTACCAAAATTATTGATTGCTTCATCATTTCTTTTTATATTAAATATAAAATTACTTTTATAGGATTTAATACCCCCGGTACTATCTTTCGTGATTTTCTCAGGAATATATTTTGTTTCATCAATTGTGAATAACTTCCCATCAATATCAACATATATTTCATTATTAAAACGATATAAGTTGTAAATCTCATTACCAACTTTAAAATCAGTGATTTTTAATGATAATGTATTGTTGTGGTCGTAATTTTCAAAAAAAATCCGATTATTACATACTGCAATAAAATCATATGAATTACCTTTTACAACTTTGAAACTCGAAGTACTTTGATATGGTTTAATATTTGTTTTATAAAATTCAGCAAGGTCAGATTTGAAAAAAATGATATTATAATCATTTGTAGTTGCACTAAAAGTAGTGTCATTAAATCTATCAAAACTTGTAATTTTCTGACCTTTATAAGTACTATTTTGATTTATTACTTTGAAATTTTTATCCAGTGTAAAGAATGTTCCATCTTTTGTTGCTCCAATTAATATATCATCTTGAGATATCAGCTTGACAATTGAAACTGTATCTACAAAAATATGTTCTCTATGCCAATTTTCACCATTATCTTCAGATACAATAAAATCTCCTGTTTCACCAAAAACAATAATTTTACCATCAAAATAACAGGAACCATTGTAATCATGATTCAAATGATAAATCAGAAATTCTTCCTTTGAAAACAAATTATTGTTGACTATAATTAATAAAAGAATTAGAAAATAATTAAGTTTCATTTTTTTAATCCTAACAATGTTAAATAAAAAAGAAAACCCACCTGATTAAGATAAATCAGGTAAGAATTAATTTAAAAACCACAATATCCCCAAGTAAAACACTCAGAAGTCCAGCCATCCGGCGCATTTTCAGGAATTTCAGGTGGTTCTAATAATTGACAATCTCCTAGATTTGAAGTAGCATGATCTGGCAAGTATGTTAATTGAGGCTGACCATTTATAATTTCAACACAAACAGTATAGAACTTGTAACAATAACCAGTACCTTCACAAGGTAATATCCACACAACTTGATTTTGATTGTCTAGTTTAAATTGACAACAAGGTAATTCAGAAATTTGAGCAACATGTAATTGCCACCCTGGATCAGAACATGGCTTAATACATCCGTTGATATTCATCAAAAATTCTAAAATTGCAACATCTGCAGCATCATCAACTTCTTGTTGGTGTGATGATGCATATGTCCAACAAGAATAAGGTATTTTATATACTTGTTTTATCATATCGAAACCAACACCGGTTGCTGAACAATAATAACAAAATGTAACTTCAATTGTACAACCATTCACAGTGAAGGTAGTTGAATCATATTGATAACCAGGAGGACAAGCTTTTGTTTCACTTTGTGCCAAAATGAAAATAGTAAAAATTACTACCATTAATGCCAAAAATATATTTAAATTATTCATCTTTTATAAAAATACTTTAAAAGTTAAAAACAATTTACAAAATATAAATAAAAAAAAGAGATTTATGAGTAATATTTAATTATTTAGTTGAGTGTAAAATTTCATACAATACAAAAAAAAGCTCCGATTTATTGCAAACTGGAGCTTAATTTTTTGCTTTTCTCCTTTCACTCTCACTCTCACTTTCACTTTCATCACATCTTCACAAATTTCTGCACCACGTCCCCAACCCGAATGAAATACACTCCCGGAGGCAAAGCAGACACATCAATCTGTTGTAGAGACACAAAATTTTGTGTCTCTACACCGTTTTCAATTGCGGTGGTCAGTACTTCATACCCCAGCACATTGATGATGCGGATGGGATGCAGAACACCCCCTAGCCCCCTCTTTTCAAGAGGGGAAATTTCTATAGTAATATAGTCAGTGGCAGGGTTAGGAGAAATGTTGAGTGCAAAATTCATATTAGGAAAATTGACCGAAACGGGTTCCAATATATAATTCTTAAAATAATATGCTTCCCAATCATCATCAGTATTTCTTACTTTTACTATACTACTGGTGTTAGAAATATCCCTGCAAAAAGCAATGTATATAACTTTTTCATAAAATATCTATTGATTTATTTTGTCATTATTAATAAAGTTGTTAATTTTCGTTTTTTGAAATTGGAGAAACTGAATAAATGTTTGGAATATATTTCCCAATAGTATTAATGGTAATTATTGGATTTGCTTTTGCATTGTTTTTCCTTGGTATGTCTGCCTGGTTAGGTTCCCGAAGGGCAACACCTTATAAGGAAACAACCTACGAAAGTGGTGTAGAACCTGTAGGTAATGCAAGAGAAAGATTTTCAGTAAAATTTTATATGGTTGCCGTAAGTTTTATAATATTCGACATCGAAGTTGTATTCCTTTATCCTTGGGCAGTTCAAGCCGGGATATTGGGCTGGATACCTTTTGCAGCAATGATGATATTTATCCTTGTACTATTTGCAGGATATTATTATGAACTCAAAAAAGGAGGTTTCGAATGGGATTAAATAAAGCACTCGAAAGTCAAGGCTTCCTCACGACATCGTTAGATGCAGTAATAAATTGGGCACGGAAAAACTCTGCATGGCCAATGCCGTTAGGTATTTCCTGCTGCGGGATTGAAATGATGGCTTTTGCTTCATCTCGTTTCGATGTGTCTCGCTTCGGTTCAGAAGTTTTTCGTATGACTCCACGCCAATCTGATGTACTTATCGTGGCAGGTACTGTTACTTACAAAATGTCCTGGGTTGTTCGTAAAATTTACGATCAAATGCCAGACCCGAAATGGGTAATCTCAATGGGTGCATGCGCCTCTACTGGTGGTATGTTCCGTAGCTATTCAGTTGTGCAGGGTGTTGATACGTTCTTACCGGTTGACGTATATGCAGCAGGTTGTCCTCCACGTCCTGAAAATTTGATTATGGCTCTTATGGCTATTCAGGATAAGATTAACAGGACCAAACCTGATTATGCTAATTTCGGCAAAAATGTTTCTTACACTCCACAACAAGAAGAATTTTACTCACCTTTTGCCTTCGACCCTACTCGGAAGGAAATTCTGACAGGCAAAACAGTTGATGATCTAAAAAAACAGATTTTACAATAAATGAAAATCCCGCTAATATGCGGGATTTTTTTTATGTCATACTTTTCAGGATTTTTTCATAATCCTCGGGGTGATTCATATTGAAAAATGTACCTTCTTTGTAAAAATCAAGTGAATCAGCATCAATAATTCGGGAAGTTGATTCTTCTACAAGTCTTTTCACATTACATTTTCTATGATGCTGTTTTTCAGCACGAACTTCTTCAATATTTTCCTCCAAAATTGCTTCAATTTGCGGGATAAGTTTTTTATGATATAAACCCACTAATTGCTGTAAAAAGCCATCAGCTCTATAAATTGCAATATCTTCTTCCTTATTGATTTCAATCAGATGAACAATAATTTCTTCGGAAAGTAAAGGCACATCGCAGCTTATAACAAAATTCTTTTCAGTTCGTGAGGCTATCATACCTGCATGAATCCCTGCAAGTGGTCCTTTATGCGTGAAAATGTCTTCCACAATATTCAGACCATATTTCTCGTATAATTCCGGCTCATTGGAAGAAATAATTACTTCCGAAAAAAGTGATTTCATCAGATTAATTGTTATTTCAACAGCATCAAATTCGCCTAATTTCAGGAAAGATTTATTCTGTCCCATACGAGTGCTTTTCCCACCTGCGAGCACAATCCCTGTTATATCATTATACATTCGACTTTCTCCCCTTTAGGAATAAATTTTTCATCTTCTGGCATAATTGCCAAGCAATTTGCAAGTGACATCTGATATACATTTCCGGACCCATGTCCTAATTGATTATTCACATAATTGATTCCATCAATATTCCTCATGACACCAATTTTAAAGTGCCTTTTACCATCTTTTTTCTTCAAATCATTTTCGAGGATTGCGTACAATTTATTAGTTGAATTCTCATGAGAATATTCATTAATCACGGGTTTTACGAAAATTTCAAATCCAATGTATGATGATAATGGATTTCCGGGTAAACCAAAAACTAATTTCTCTTTTCGGAATGTTCCAAAAACAATAGGTTTCCCGGGCTTGATATTACTTTTCCAAAATTTAAATTCTATTCCTAAATCCTGCATAATATCCTTTTGTAAATCATACTTACCAACGGACACACCACCTGTAGTTATTAAAATATTACAATCAGAATTTAGCATTTCCACTAATTTTCTTTGTAATTCATCCGAATTATCAACAACTCTGCCAAAAGAAACTGGTTCACACCCTGCCTTTACTATCTGAGCCATGAGTGCATATTGATTAGATGCACGAATTTTATCATTTTCAGGTTTTTCACTGATATCAATCAATTCATTGCCTGAAGTTAGGAATCCGATTTTTAATTTTTTCAGTACATTTACTTGAGCCTTACCACAAGTTGCTAAAATTGGGATAAGTTGAGTTGATATCTTATTATATTTTTGAACAGCAAGTTTATTGATTTCAATATCTTCTGCTTTGAATCGCAAATTGCTGAATTTCGGAATAAATTTTTCAAGATGTATGTTTTCTCCCTCAATTTTCACATCCTCTACCGGTACAACAGTATCGCAGGAATCAGGGATTTTACTACCTGTTGTAATTAAAACACACTCACCCTCATTTATCGGGATATACTTAAAATTACCGGCAGTAATTTCGCCAACAATTTTATAATTATCAATACCGTCTGAAAATTTATAAGCGTAACCATCCATTGCGGAATTGGTGAATGGGGGCAAATTCACATCTGAATAAACATCTTCAGTGATTATCCGACCAAGTGAATTATTTAGATTTATTAATTCAGTTTTAAAAGGAATTGCTTTACTTTCATCCAGGATGATATCCAAGGCATTTTCGTAATTAATCATCATAACTCCAATATTTCAATCTCATCATTGACCGAGATATAACCACCGGCAATTACTTTTGCGAAAATCCCTTCGGTGGGCATCACGCAATCCCCTGCTATTCTGTAAATAGCACACTTACTATGACATTCCTTCCCGATTTGAGTAATTTCCAGTAATGCTGATTTACCTATCTTTATTTTTGTACCGATTTTAATTGCAGTTAAATCAAGTCCAGTTGTAGTAATGTTTTCGGCAAAAATACCCGGAGTTAATTTTGGTAATTTTTCCAGCATTTTTTCAATACTTTCCATTGCCAGAAGAGAAATTTGCCTGTGCCATCCGAATGTAGCATGAGCATCTCCCTCAATCCCGAAATCTTCTATCAAATTTGCTGATTCGATATTTGATTTTGGTATTCCTTTTTTTCTACTGATTGAAATTGCAGTTATAACTCCAATTTTCTTATCTGTCAAAACAACTGTATTATAATTTTCTTTATACATTAATTTTCTCAAATTTTGGGTTGATGAAATCACCACTTTTCCCGCCGTTCTTGGATATTAGCATAATATTGGAAATGGTAATTGACTTATCAATTGCTTTGCACATATCGTATATTGTGATTGCAGCAGTAGATGCGGCAACAATTGCTTCCATTTCTATACCGGTTTTTGCCTCAGTTTTCGCAAAGGATTTAATCTTAATCAAATTTTGTTCATTTACTAATTCAAACGCTATATCAATTTTGCTAATTAAAATATTATGGCAAAGAGGTATCAATTCATAAGTTTTCTTTGCGGCTTGAATTCCTGCAATTTTTGCAACTGTCAGCACATCTCCTTTTTCTATAGTATTGTCATGAATTGCAGCCATAGTCTTAGGTGATACATAAACTTCCGCATAAGCTTCAGCAGTTCTTTCGGTAATCTTTTTCGGGCTTATGTCCACCATTTGAGCATTGCCGTCATTATCAATATGAGTGAGTTTTTCCAAACTAACCTCCTATACTTAACATATTAGAATTACTCAACTGGATTAACTCCTTTACATCCGGATGAGCAAACTGCTTTTTAATAAGAAATTCGTTTAATTTTTCCTGAATTTGCAATTCATTCAATTCCATTAATCTTTTCAAATCTAATGATGAATTTGAATCTGAGAATAAGCATAATTGTAATTTACCTTTAGCTGATAATCTAAGTCTATTGCAGGAGCTGCAGAAATGATCAGAAATAGGGCTGATTGTACTTATAATTGTTTTGCCATCCTTCAAGAGGTAATCGTTTGTTATTGAATTCTCTTTATTTATGATTTGAAGTTTATATTTAGAACTAATAATGTCCGTAATTTCCTTTGCAGAAATGAATTGCACATCATTCCAATCATTATTCGAAAATGGCATATATTCAATAAATCTTAAGTTAATTTGCCTATCTGTAGCGAATTTAACGAATTCGAGTATTTCATCATCATTTACGTTTTTTGCAGCAACTACGTTAATTTTAACATTAGCAAATCCTTGATTCAAAATTAAATCAATATTGGACAAAACTTTTGGGAGCATATCTGAACCGGTAATTTGTTTGAATTTTTCTTTTTCCAAACTATCCAAGCTGATATTAATATTATTTATCTTTGAAGATTTTAGTTCATTCAGGAAATTATCGAGCAAAATTCCATTCGTAGTAATACCGAATGTTGTATTGGCGAAGTTCCCATTATTAGCAAGTAGTCCAAAAAAGAGTCCAATATCCTTTCTGACAAGAGGTTCACCACCTGTGAAACGAATTTTTCTGATTCCCAGTTTTGTCAAATTTACAAGTATTTGCAGTAATTCTTCATAAGTTAAAATTTCGTTTGCTTTGTGCAAACTACCATTACCGGAAGGATTACAGTAAAAACAGTTCAAATTACACTTATCTGTTAGTGATACTCGTAAGTAATTATGGATTCTATTAAAATTATCGATTAACATTAAAAAATCACCATTGCTAATAAGATACCAATAAGAATTATATAAATTGGACTAAGCTTTAGAAATAACATTAGAGAAAATCCTAAAATCAAAAAGATAATTTGCTTGTAATCGGCAAATTGATTTTGCACATATTTCACAACAATTGCCAGAATCATACCCATTATTAAAAATTGTAATCCCATAAATGCTTTTTGGACATATTTATTTTGCGAAAAAGTATCGTAAAATTTGTACATAAAAAGCATAATAATAATCGGTGAAACTAAGTTCCCGACATTTGCGGCAATAACTCCCGGAATGCCTGCAGCTTTATATCCAACATAAGTTGCATATTTAATTGAAATTGCACCGGGAACAATTTCAACCATCCCCAATACCTTCATAAATTCAGGATTCGTGAGCCAGGCATGTTTCGTCACTACTTCATTTTCAATAATTGGTAAAAGAGAATAAGCTCCGCCAAAAGCGAATGTACCAACTTTCAGAAAAGAAATGAACAATTTGTAGATAACTGACCACATTATTCATCACCGATTATATCTTCAAGCCATGAAAAAGCTGCCATCGTTGATGGTAGTCCCAGAGATGGCATCGCCAACATAATGACTTGTTTTAATTCTTCCGGAGTACATCCTGACTTCAAAGCTTTTCTAGCATGTGAATGTACTGCACCTTCGAGTTTAGCACCAGTTGAAATCGCTAATTTTATCATAGAAACAGTTTTTGTATCCAAAGGACCACAAACTTTCACTGCATCCGCCAAACCTTCATAATGATTTGCTACATCAGGATATTCTTCCTGGAACTTTTTGTATCTTTTAGGTATTCCGGCCATTTTCGCCTCAATTTTTAAATAAAAAAAATAGTCTTAACCAATATTGCAAAGGTTAAGACTATAATAGTCAAAATCTAAAATAATCTCCTTTGCAAATGGCAGGATAATCTGTTTCCGGATAATCCCTATCGGTTGGAAGCCGTATTCTATTGAACTTAGAACTTACAACTCGGAGAATAAATCAAAATTACAAAATTTTCTAACAACCACCGCCACCGGGTGCTTTTTTCTTCATTGGCATCGCACCTTTTGCTTTATTTTGATCTGGTGCTTGAGATGCAACTTGTACTTGTGGCGCAGCTACTTCCTCTTTAATACCCATGAAACCATTATATCCGCCATCTAAGTAATACACGTTAGAATAACCTAATTGTTGCAAAGAATTAGCAGCCAATATACTTCTATTATTGTTTTTGCAGTATAATATAATTTCATCCTGAGGATTTATTCCTGGGATATCTTTCGCAATACGAAATTCAATCAATCCACGTGGTATATTTGTGGAACCTTCAATAACACCATTTGCTACTTCATCAGCTTCACGCAAATCGATTAAAAAGAATTTACCGCCTTTATCCATTTTCTTCTTCAACAAGTCTGTGGAAATTTTATGCAAATTCTTTTCTGAACAAATAACCAAATCTGAAACATCAGAATATTTGGTAATTTTTTTCATTGTTTTTATTTCATTCCATGTTTCATTTACATGTGAACTACATGAGACTAATGTGAAACTCACAAATAGTAATAAAATTAAATGTTTTTTCATTTTAATATTTCAATTTAAATTTAACAAAATAAAAAATTAACAACCACCACCACCCGGTGCTTTTTTCTTCACTGGCATTGCTCCACCTTTTGCAGGTTTATCACTACCGGTTGTTGGTGAAGTAATTGCCGGAGCAGATTCAACATAGCCTGTTGGCTGTCCCAGAAAATGCAAACTTATATAATATATTTCCTTTGCATTTGGATTTCCTGCAAGATTAGGTTTTACAACGTAATTTTCCCAACCTTCCATTCCATCTTTCAGTACAACCACACCAAAATAACCATTTGTATAAAATTTGTAATATGCTTTCCGAACTGCTTCTTCGTCTCCAACTAGAACTAACATTTTCTTTTTGTTATATTGATAAAGTTCAATTTTATCAATATTTTCAGCACCAACAAGTGAGTTCTCATTATATTTTTCTTTGGAGCGTAAGTCCAGAATTCTCATATCAGCTTTCATATCAATGATATTTTTTGCTAATTCTATAGGAGAAATTTCATTCATAATATGAGTTGCATAAAATTCATTTAAATTATCCTGTTTCTTTGCTAATTGAGGATTACCAGCAAAAACTGCAATAATACCCAATAACATTGCCAAAGCAATCAAAATTTTATTTTTCATCTTGTACCTCCGCACTCCTTTTAGCCAATTTTCTCTCCCACCATTCTGCAGCAACGAACATTCCTACCGCCATTACAAGAACGGCAAATACCATTACACCAAAACTAGTACCAAAGAAATCATAAAGGTAAACTACACCCATATCTGTTGAATTGTAAAAATCTTCGAGCATTGGAAAGGCTTGTCCGAATACAAAGATGCCGAAAGTAACACCGAGTAAAAAGGTAACTGCATCATATTTCCCGCTTACAACGGCAACAACAGAAGTTCCCGGGCAATATCCACCGATAACAAAACCCATTCCGAGAATTAATCCGCCAAGAACTTGAGGCATCATAAATGTTTTACCCACGAATACTTGTGAATAATTAATCATACCCATCCAAGATAAGAAAAATAATCCAGTCATTGCTGTAATAATTGCAGTAAACATTACTTTAAGTACAGCAAAATCTTTGAAATAAAATTGATCTGTCAATTTTTTCGCACTACCGAATCCGGCTCTCTCCAAAGAAAAACCAAATCCGAATCCAATCAAAAGAGCCATTACTAGGCTCATATCATCGCCAAAAACTCCGTTAGGGAAAAATGGTGCCATTATCTCCATTGCCTCCTAATAAA
>Ga0154569_138_pt1 | contig 26620 bp, 20 predicted proteins | sample RifGroF2_FD_115998 | JGI IMG/M metagenome (GOLD analysis project Ga0154569, IMG submission 115998) | Ignavibacteria bacterium GWF2_33_9
ACTCAGTCCTTATAAAACTTTTTTTAACGTCCAACTTTTTGGGGTCAGATCACATGCTACGTCTCCAATTGAATATACGTAGAGACAGGTCTGAGACCTGTCTCTACAAACATAAATTTGTCCAGCAGGTACAGGGATGTATTTCCTTTGTGCCGGAAGTGAATTGTATAAGTTTATGGTTGTGAGATAAGCAACTTATAAAAAAATAATACTTTCAATCCATCCTTATCAAAAAATGTGTTAATTTTGAATATTATTTATTTTGCAAATTCAAATTATGGAGAATTTTGATGGAAAGAGCTTATAATTTTAGTGCCGGACCGGCTGTATTACCTATGGAAGTATTGGAAGCAACAGCGCAAGCTTCGCTAAACTTCAATGGACTTGGTATGTCAATTATGGAAATGAGCCACCGCTCTAAAGAATATGATGTAGTAATTAAAGAAGCACAAGCAGATGCCCTGAAGATTATGAATCTATCAGCAGATGAATATGAAGTGCTTTTCCTTGGTGGTGGTGCAAGTACTCAATTTTTAATGATTCCTTATAATTTCCTCAAAACACAAGCTGATTATTTACATACTGGTGTTTGGGCAGGAAAAGCTATAAAAGAAGCTGAAAAAATCGGTAAGGTGAATGTGATTGCAAGTTCCAAAGATACTACTTTCAATTATATTCCAAAAGATTTTGTAATTACGCCCGATGCTGATTACGTGCATATTACAACAAATAATACAATTTACGGAACAGAATTCAGAAAAGATTTGGAAGTAGGCAATGTTCCTTTCTTTGCAGATATGTCTTCAGATATGTTTGCAGTACAGCGTGATTTCAGCAAATATGACCTGATTTATGCAGGTGCTCAAAAGAATATCGGACCGGCAGGTGTAACTTTGGTTGTAATCAAAAAATCTTTGATGGAACGCCAAAGAAAAGTAGAAAATATGTTCACTATGTTGGATTACAATACTCATTTGAACAATGAATCAATGTTCAACACTCCTCCTTGCTTGCCAATTTATGTTGTTGGCCAGACTTTCAAATGGATTTTGAAAAACGGATTGGATGCTATTGAAGCAAATAATATCAAAAAAGCAGCAGTGCTTTACGATTTTATGGATGCAAGCAACGGATATTATGCTCCTACAGTGAAAAATCATGAAGACCGTTCATTGATGAATGTCTGCTTCAATTTAGCAACTCCTGAACTGGAAGCCAAATTCATAGCTGATGCAAAAGCTGCATATAATATGACAAATCTTAAAGGACACAGAAGTGTGGGTGGAGTTCGTGCATCAATCTATAATGCTGCTCCAATCGAATGGGTAGAAACATTAGTTAAATTCATGGAAAAATTCCAAAAGGAAAACTAGGTGAATAATTAAGATAAAAAAAAGACTTCCTTCAGGAGGTCTTTTTTTTTTGATACATCCAATTTCAATACTTTTACATATATCTTGAAATTTTGCTTTCCTGCTTTATGAAATTAGGTTTATATTCAACGGGTTCTCTTCCGAAGCAAACCCCCAGATTTTCATGGAAAGCAACTTCATCCAAATCTACAAATCTTTGAACAATTGCTTCTTTAGTTGGTAAGTATTTGATGTTACTGCCTTCAATCCCAGCAACAGTTACACCGAAAATATCATTCACCAGCAATTGGACGGCTGCTCCGCCAACCTGTTTGCCGAAATTAACATCATATGAGCTGGACTGACCTGAACGAACCAAATGACCGAGTGTTACTTCACGAATTTCAGGGAATTGATAAATATTTTCAACGAAAATTCCTTCTTCGGTCAATATTTCCTTCCAGTCAGGGTCCTGATTCATATAATGTTCCAATTGAGAGCGAACAAATTTGCCTGCTCCTGCTAATCTTGCATGTCCGAAAGAATCAACTCCTGCTGAAGATTCAGTGAAATACGAACCTTTCTTGTCGGTAAGACCTTCTGCCGCTACAATCATATATGTTGAACGCTTAACGTCACTTGCACGTAGTCTGCGGAAATAAGTTTCTTTGAAGTGTTTGTAAACAATTTCGAAATCTACTCCAACTTCCGGAATGAGAATAGCATCTGCATCTGCTCCAATTCCTCCACGAAATGCTGTATGCCCGGCATAACGACCGAAAACTTCGATAATCAGCACACGATTATGAGTAATCGCTGTTGTGTGCAAGTCATTAGTAAATCTGGATATACGGTTAATGGTGGAATCTCCGCCTACAGAATATGTCTGCAAGTCCAAATCCATTGTCTTCGGCAAATGTATGCACTTAATTCCTTGATTAAGCAAATCTACTACAACCGAGCCTGTATCGTCTCCACCTGCAATCACTAGTCCATCAATATTTTGTTTTGCAAGTCCTTTTTTGATTCTGTCATATTTTCCTTCATCTTTGATTTTACTGATTTTTACACGGGAATGACCTGCATTCGAGCCTGAATCAATTGCCTTAATTTGCTCAATCCGATTTGTGTCGAGAGTAACCAAATTCAGATTTTCTATATTATATAAACCTGCATAACCATTTGGGATTATTACCGCTTCCACACCAAGTTTGTTTGCCATTTTTGCGGCACCAATAATCACGGCATTCAATCCGCCGCAATCTCCACCGGAAGTTATAATACCAATTTTTTTCATTTATTTATCCTGATTTTGTGATATTTTACTTTCTGTAATTTCTTTCAGATAGCCTAATTGATATAGCAATTCCATCACATTATCAATTGCATTTTCTGTGTCTGTATCGAACTTATATTTTATGAAGCCATCTCTTTTGTATGTAGTATGAGTTTTTACTATATTTTCATTCACAAGAGATTGATCTTTAAGCTCATCGCTAGCAATTTCATTAATAATTTTAGCATAAAGTTCAGCATCATGACCTTTCTTAGCAACCCAAAAACCAAGCGGGAGCTCATATTCAGCAGCATCGTGCCATTCTTCGCATAAATCTAAGTGATTTTGATTTCCTTCAATCTTTTCATCTGTTAAAATTGCATCAAACTTATGAAAATCATTTGCAGCATTTTCATAAGTATCAGTAATAATCTCAAAATTATACTTTTCCGATAATACGATCTTTGTTATTAATGAGATATATTTTTCGTTTTCTTTAATGCCAAGATTGTGAATATTTACTAAATTTTTGGAGAAATATATATGTTCAAGATCTGTGAAATTAACACCACTTAAACAAGTTGTTGGTATAAGTTCAAATTCATCTGATAAAAGCGATTTGCCATAATTCAAAGGATTCAAAAGTGCTATATCAATTTGATCATTAACAAGTAACTTTTCAATTTCTGTTTCACTTGTCTGCATTAGCTCTAGTCCGTATTCTGAAGCTTTATTAGAGAAATTATCAATTAGAATTTTGAAATAATTTTTATTGGGAACTGCAATTTTAATCATATACAAAATATTAAATTACACATAATTACAAAATTAAGAATTTATGTGAATTGAATTTAAATAATTGTTAAATCTGTGGGTGATATCTTGATATTTTTGTAAGGAATGAGCAATTGTTTTCCTAAATTTACATTGAAAAAAGAATTTATTTCATTAAAATGAACAATATTCTAAGGGTTTGAATTTAAAATTCAGAGTGTAAGACACAACTATAATTTTTTTTATAACTTTCCAGCATAATTTTAAAATTTAGAAAATTAACAAGGGTAAGAATATTTCTGTATTTTTGTTAAATTTAGGAGTAATAGCATTTTCGTAATTATAATTCGCATTTCCCACAGCAATAACTTAAATGAGAATAACAGAAAAGAGAGACACATTCAGGATGCGTCTCTCTTTTACTTTATCACCAATCTATTCTGATAATTCGAAACTTTCTTTACATTCCGGACATTTCATATATTTTTCCCATTCATCACCTTTTTTGCGGAAATGGAATTCAATATAGTAATGGTCGCATTTTGAGCATTTTTGATTTACGGGTTCATAATTTGTGAGATAATCACAATTTGGATAATTTGAACAGGACCAGAATTTCTTTTTCCTTTTTGTTGAAAATCTTTCAACTAAATGACCTTCGTGGCATTTTGGACAAGTAACATTTGATGGAATAGGTAATATTCCTTTACAAGTAGGATAATCCACACAGCCGAGGAAACGACCATAACGTCCTTCACGAATATACATATCTTTGCTGCATTCCGGACATTTTTGGCCGGGATATATTTCCGGTTGTTTCTTATCTTCAACAACTGCTTTTTGTATTTTTGGTAAAGGCTGAGTATGAGTACATGTTGGATAATTCGAACATCCCAGGAATCGGCCCCTTCTGCTTACACGTATAACCAGCGGGGAACCACATTCCGGACATTTCATTTCCGAATTTTCATTATGGACCTTCTCTGCTGTCTGTAATGTATTCGCAAAAGGTATGTAAAAGTCATTCATCACTTCCAAATATTGTTTTGACCCAGCTGCAATAATGTCTAATTCTTCTTCCATTCTTGCAGTGAAACTCACATTGAATATTTTATCAAAATGTCTTATCAATACTTCATTTACATCAAATCCAAGTTCAGTTGGGCGGAACGCTTTGTTTTCTAATGATACGTATTCTCTATCCACAATAGTGGAAACAATTGACGCATATGTAGAAGGTCTTCCGATTCCTTGATTATCCAGTTCTTTAATTAAACTAGATTGATTGAATCTTGATGGAGGTTTTGTAAATGCTTGTTTATTGTTTGAATTATCAAGAAGGAATTTATCACCTTCCTTTATTCCCTGAGGTATAACAGAAGTACCATTCTCATCGTCACTTGCATCCTCATCTTTTCCTTCTTCGTAAACTTTTAAATAACCGTCAAAGACAATTGAGGAACCGGTAATTCTGAATAATAAATCCAGTGCAGACAAATCAATAGAAGTTTGTTCAATATCAGCAAATGCCATTTGAGATGCAACAAATCTTTGGAAAATTAATCTAAAAAGTGAAAATTCATCATTCGATAAATACGATTTTAATTCTTCAAAGCTATATGCTAAACTAGTTGGTCTGATTGCTTCGTGAGCATCTTGAACATTCGAAGATTTTGTTGAGTACTGATGAGGTGAATCTGGCAAAAATTCATTACCATATGTACTTTTAATATAATCATGTAAAGCACTTTGTGCTTCAGGGCTAATTCTAACAGAATCAGTTCTCATATACGTGATAAGACCAACCGCACCTTCTTTGCCGATTACAACACCTTCGTATAATTTCTGAGCAATCTGCATTGTTTTCTTATTGGTAAAACCTAATTTTCTGGATGCTTCTTGTTGCAATGTAGATGTTGTGAAAGGAGGTTCCGGTTTACGTTTCAAACTCTTGATTTGTTTTTTGGAAACAAAATATTCATTTATACCTTTTATCTTATTCAATAAAGCATTTGCTTTGTTTTCATCTTTGATATAATGTTGTTCAATTAATTTTTGCAAAATTTGATTAGTTTCTTGTTCAGTTTTGCCTTTTTTTGAACCTTCAGGTTTTTTGATTAATTTATTTTCAAAACCTATTAATTGAGTTTTTAATTTAAAATTTTCATGATTTTTGAACTCAGCAAAAATATTCCAATACTCAATAGGATCAAAATCAAGTATTTCCATTTCTCGTTCACAAATCATACGAAGTGCAACAGATTGAACACGTCCTGCAGAAAGAACAGCAGTAGTTTTGCCAATCATAGCATTGGAAAGGAAAGGGGACACCTTAAAACCAATGATTCTATCCATTACTCTACGAGCTTGCTGACTCATAAATAAATCATCGTCAATATTTCGGATTTCTTCCAAACCTTTCTTGATACCTGATTTAGTGATTTCATTAAATATAACTCTTTTAATATTTGAGTTAACTTTGTTGATTTCACCTGCAATATGGTAAGCAATTGCTTCACCTTCACGGTCCGGGTCGGTTGCAATCAATACTTCTTTGGAAGTTTTAGCTTTTGTCTTCAAAACCTTAATAACCGGAGCTTTGCCTTTAATTGTCTGATAAGTAGGTGTAAACTTATTCTCTATATCCACGCCTAATTTGAAATTTGATAAATCTTTTATATGTCCAACGCTAGCTTCAACAACGTATTTGCTGCCAAGATACTTATTTATAGTCTTTGCCTTGGAAGGACTTTCCACAACAACAAGAATCTTGTCGCTTTTTTTTGAACTGCTTTTAGTAATACTTTTCTGAGTTTTCATAAAAAATTTGCTTTAATTAAGATTTCAAAATTAATATTAATTATATAATAATATACAAAATTGATAAAAAAAGTTAAAAAAATCACTTTTTTCAACTTTAATTCTAAAAAAACAATCTAATTTCTGATATATTATTAATTAAACGGGAGGAGTTTGGGATAATCCTGTCCAAGTATAACAGTTGTTCTTACATACAAAGTAGAATCAATTTGAGTAACGACTATTGGATTTTTGATACCCAGTGCTTTTGCAACTTTCTTTGCAGATGCATAATCTCCAACTCTGTCAATAATCTGAGTGGTATTCTGAATTTCTTTGAAATTACCAACTTCTACAACGTCAAAATCCCTCATTCTCATAAATGTACGGACTTTATTTGCTAAACCCTGAATTTGAGTAGAATTCAAAATACTAACTTGTATAACTTCCTGATTATTTATCTTTTCAATATTATCTTCCAATGAAGAATTTACTGGCGGAGTTATTAAAACTCGATTGGTGAATGATAAAAATAAGATACTTACAAAAATAATAAGTATAGTAATAATCGAATTAAATCCAATTTTTACAAGTTTTTCCCATTTTTCTTGCAATTTTTCTCTGATATTTTGAATATTGTAATTCATTTTTCCCCCGAAACATAAATTTTATACTTAACACTAGCAAAATTTATGCCGAAATAAATATCGTTTTCCGAAACTTAATAAGTATTAAAAACGTAATAAAATATATAATAATTTTAAACATTAATATGGTGCTTTAAATGAAAAATATTTTTTCTTTTATTATTGTAGTACTCTTTTCTCTATATCAAACGAATGCACAAGATGAAACCCGTCTGATGAAATTTCCAAATGCTAACCAAAGTGAAATCACTTTTTCATATGCAGGAGATATTTTTACTGTACCGATTGCCGGTGGTATTGCTCGGAGAATTACATCCGGAAACGGAATTGATTTGTTTCCCAGATTCAGTCCTGACGGGGAATGGATCGCCTTTTCCGGCAATTATGATGGTAATCAGGAAGTCTATATTGTTCCTTCAGTAGGTGGAACTCCAAAACGATTAACTTATAGCTCGGATATTGGCAAAATGCCGGAAAGAATGGGACCGGATAAAATCATAATGCAGTGGGGCTGGGATAGCAAACACATCCTGTACCGTGGTCGCCAAGATTCCTGGAATTCATTAGTTGGTAATGGTTATATGGTTAATATTGACGGAAGTTTACCCGTAGAACTTCCATTACCACGCATGGGTTTTTTTTCTTTACCACCATCAGGTGATATGATTGTATTTAATAGAATTTTCAGAGAATTTCGTACATGGAAAAGATATAGTGGGGGGCAAAGTGATGATATCTGGATTTATACTGGTGATAATAAAACAGAAAACATAACTAATAATCCGGCACAAGACATTATTCCTATGGCTTTTGGTAGAAATGTGTATTTCCTTTCTGATAGAGACAGAACTATGAATTTGTTCGTATATAATCTGGATTCGAAGGAAACACGTAAACTTACTAACTTTACTGAATATGATGTGAAATTTCCTTCATTAAATCTTTTTTATATTGCCTTCACTAATGGTGGTTATATTTATACAATGGATTTAAAAACAGAAGAAGTGAAAAAAGTAAATGTAATTATCAATGAGGATTTCCCAAATACTCGTCCAGCAATAACAAACGTTTCCAAGAATATTGAGAATTCGGAAATCTCTCCTGATGGAAAATTTGGATTATTCGCTGCTAGAGGAGAAATTTTTGTTGTTCCTGCCGAAAAAGGTAACATCATTAACCTTACTAATTCAATTGGAGTTCATGACAGAAATCCGAAGTGGTCACCAAATGGTAAATGGATTTCCTTTATTTCAGATAAATCCGGTGAAGATGAAATTTACCTGATTAAGCCGGATGGTTCTGCATTAACACAATTAACAAATGATGCTAAATCATACAGATGGGAAACTGAATGGTCACCAGATAGTAAATATCTATTGAATTCAGATAAATTGATGAATTTGTACTTAATTGATGTTGCTACTAAAGTGAGCAAAGTAATTGCACATTCAACAACATGGGAAATAAGAGATTTTTCATTCTCATCAGACTCAAAATGGATAACTTATTCAGATTCCAAGAAAAATGATTTATCACAGGTATTTTTGTATTCAATTGCCGATGGAAAAACTACAGCTGTTACAAGTGAATTCTTTGATTCTAGTCAACCTGTATGGGACCCAGAAGGAAAATATCTCTTCTTCGTTTCAGGAAGGAATTTCCAAGGGAAAACCGGCAATTTTGAATACAATTACATGTTTGAAGATATGCAAAATATTTTTGGAGTAACTCTCTCGGAAAGCACTTCAAATCCATTTGTAACATACGAAACAGATTTGAAGGTGGAGGATGATAAAGTAATTACTGATGATATACCAAAGAAAAAATCAAAAAAGAATAAAGATGAAGTAGAAGAAAATTCATTGAAAATTGATTTGAATAATCTTTCAGAAAGAATTTTTGAAATTCCAAGTCCAAGCGGTAACTATTATGGATTCTATGTTTTTGATAATAAATTATACTATGCTCGTTCTTCTGCAGCTTCCGGTTCGAAATTATACACATTCGATTTCGAAAAGAAGGAAGAAAGTGAAATTGGGGATGCACGTAATTACAGAATTTCAACTGATGGAAAATCAATTTTGTTCGCAAAAGGTCAAGATTATTATATAACAAAATTGAGTTCCAAAATTGACACAAAGGAAGGGAAGCTGAATTTCGAAAAAATGGAAGTGCTTCTTAACAGAAAAGCTGAATGGGAGCAAATTTTCAATGAAGCATGGCGACAATTCAAATATTTCTTCTATGACCCTAATATGCATGGAGTAGATTGGAATAAAATCAAAGAAAGGTATGTGCAATTAGTTCCATACGTAAATCATAGAGTTGACCTTACATATTTGATTGGTGAAATGATCGGTGAATTAGATGTGGGACATGCTTATGTAAGTGGTGGAGATATGCCTGCAGTGGACGAGGTGAAAATTGGTTTACTCGGTGCAAGATTTACACATGACGAGAATACTGGATTTTACAAAATCAGCAAAATATATGAAGGAAGAAATTGGGATGAAAAAACTCGTTCTCCACTTACCGAACCCGGTATTGATGTTAAAGTTGGTGATTTTCTCATAGCAATTGACGATATCCCTCTTTCAAAAACTAATACTCCATTTGCTGCTTTGAACAACAAAGCAAATGAATATGTTAAGCTCACTTACAATACTTCTGCCAGTAAAGACGGGGCAAAGGAAGTATGGGTGAAAACAATTGACAATGAAGCAAACTTAATGTATTTTAACTGGGTTGAACACAACAGAAAATATGTAGAAAAAGCGACAAATGGCAGAATCGGTTATATACATATACCAGACATGGGATTTGGTAATGGTTTACTGGAATTTGTTAAGTATTTTTACCCTCAGTTAGATAAAGAAGGTTTGATTATAGACGACAGATATAATGGGGGTGGAAACGTTTCTTCTATGATTGCAGAAAGACTGCGTAGAGAAGTTGCTGTGGCACGTCATGCACGTAATCAGGAAGTAATTGGTACAACTCCTGGAGCAGTAATGCCCGGACCATTTGTTTGCTTAGTTAATCAACAATCTATGTCGGATGGGGATTTATTTCCATATCAGTTCAGGAAATATGGTTTAGGGAAAATTATTGGTATGCGTACTTGGGGGGGAGTGATTGGTATTAGAGGTTCACTTCCTTTCACAGATGGTTCAAATTTGCATAAACCTGAATTTGCTAATTTTGGACCTGATGGAACATGGATACTGGAAGATGAAGGAATTACTCCGGATATTATTATCGAAAATGATCCTGCTAAAGAATGGGAAGGAATTGATGAACAATTGGATAAAGCAATTGAGGTAATTTTGGAAGAAGTGAAGACTAATCAAAAACAGCAAGTTCCAAAAACTACTCCACCATTTCCGATTAGATAAGTTATTGGTAATTTAAAATTGAATTATAGAGACGTAGTTGTTTGCACACCACCCCAATAGTTTTTGTCTAACTTTTGGGGTGCTGTTCAGAGCTTTGATTAAATCTTAATAAATTACCTTACCATTTCCCCTCTCCGAATAGATAAGAAGTTGGATTAGAAAAAAAAGAATATATATTAAAGAGAATTAAATAGAGAGCATAATTAGAAATAAGAGTAAATCTAGTTATTATTTTTCAATATATAAGTTAAATGTCTTAATACTTATTTGATTTTGAATTGTAATAAAATATAAATTAGAATTGAAAATTCTTCGAGGGATAGCAATACTCATAGTCTTTTCCTGATATTTGTTACTCCAAACTTTTCTACCTAAAATATCATAAACAATAAGTATAGCTTGTTCAATTGGAGTATTGAAGTTAATTATTACCACATCAGGCAGAATCAAACTGTTTTGAATAGAATTGTTTAAAGTGTCTGATTTGAAAACTAAAGGAACTTCACATTTTGAATCAGAAGCATAAACTGAAGGCAATAATTCTGAATGCATAGGAATCTCCATATTCACACATATATCTTCAATAATCAAAGTATCATTATAAACATCCTGATAAATTGGAAATTGAGGGAAAAATATAATTTCTACTTTCGCTGAGTCTTTTGCAGGAATAATTATTGGTAATTGTGACTGAGGTATTGAGAAATTTGTGTTATGCATTAACTTAATATTATTTAGAACAATATCTGTTGATGAATTATTATAAAGTGTAACAAAATTAGTTGACTTTTGGGAAAATTCAACGGGAGCAAACTGCAATATATCCGGAGGATTAGCACTAATGCTATTTCCTTTAACAGGTCCTAAATAATCGTCAATCATTTTGGAGTTTCCCTCATTATCAAGAATTTCAATTCGATAATGTGCTATGTTTTGATTATTTATTAAAGTAATATGAATATAACATGAATCAGAATCAATTGAATAATTTATGTTACAATTATCGCTAATATAGATAAGGACAGACTTAATCCCCGAAATCGGATCACCAAGGTCTTTGATATAGTATTTTCTTTCAATATTGCATATATCATTTTCTGCACTGGTAATTTTAGGTGCCAGTGTATCTTTTTTGGGAGATACAAAATTAGTTCCAAACACAGCAATGAAACCATCATAATTCTTTAAATCTCTATTTGTTTTGTATGAATTTAGTATTGGATAATCTGCACTTATAGTGCTGCCACATATTATTAGTGTTGAATCATTTATTTTTCGAAAATTACCAATATTGTCAATATTAGAACCACCGAAATAAGAACCAGTAGTTAATTCAAAGTTTTTCGTAAGTTCAGCATAAAAAATATCTGTATTGCCAAGTGGAGTAGCAGAAAATATTGGATTTTTAGTCGGTAAATTTGTACTATTTGTTTTGAATGTAAAGTTAATATTACCAAAATTATCAATTTGAATAAAACTAAAAATGTATATTAATCCATTATAATCATCGCCATCATTTGCATTTCCACCAAAATAACTGCTGTTTTTCAAAATACCATTTTTATCAAATTTTGATAGATACAAATCTGTTCCTCCATTATTGAAATTTTGTAAGTTTGTATTAATAATAGGAAGATTTGTAGATGTGGTAAAAGTTAATAAATAAATTTCAGAATTTTTATCAACTGTAAGTGAACTTCCATAATCAGCAAGATTTCCCCCTATATATGTGCACCATTTTACAATATGATTTGGATTGAAAGTTGCAATAAATGAATCATATCCCCCATTATTAAATTGTTGAAACGAAGTTGTAGTTGTTGGAAGAGTTTTAGAATTAGAGTAACCAGCTATTATAATTTCACCATTTGGACTAGTTTCTATACAATCCGCTAAGGTTAATGTACTGGAAGAAGTTCCACCGAAAAATGATGAATAAAGAAGAGTCCCATTATTTCTAACTTCCAAAATTGGAGATTCATACAGTTCGTTTAATGTTTTATCAATTGCATCGGTAGTGGTAAGTAAATTTGAACTTGTTGATCGGCCTGTTGACCAAACATTTTGTGTGCTGTCGATTGTTAAATCTACTAAGGCATCATATTCTGAACCACCATAAAGTGTTGAAAATTGAACTTTGCCGAATTCATCAAAGGAAATTAAATATCCATCTGAATTACCTGATAATTTCTTTTGAAATGCATTTGAAGTTACAAAAAAATCACTTGATTTTGTTTCTCCACAAATCCAAATTTTGTCTGAGTTATCTATTTCCATATTAAAAATATAATCAGTTTCACTTCCACCAATTTTGGCAATCCACTTTATCTGATAATTGCTTGCAAATTTTGCAATTACAACATCCATAGAACCAGTCGGAGATTGATTTGGTAGTAAATTATTGAAATTAAGACTATTTGTTGAACCTGAAACAATTATGTTGTCTTCAGAATCAACTTTGACTGATGACAAATAATCTGTGGAATTACCACCAAAAAGTGAACTCCAAATTAACCCTACATTCTGTACTTTATTTTTATTACTGGAGATTGTTGCTTCTTTTAAATAATTATTTAATTGAATATTTACTAAATGAGAGTTGAAGTTTAGTAAGATTTCATTCCCATTGATTGTGACGTCACCTATTTGCCTCTTATTTTTATCCAATAATTTAATTGATTGTGTAAGGATGAATTGGGTGATAGGTTTATTTACATAATCATAAAGGATAAATGTTTTAGCAGAATCATTTTCAATAAAACTAATTTCATCAAACTTATAAAAATATACAATCCGATTCTGTATTATTTTACTAATACCATCTTTGTTTATTGATATTTTTAAATTATCGGAATTGTTTGTTAATATGTATGTGTCAGGATTTCTATCATACAGAAGAAAATATTGAGCATTCACTAGATAGGGAATATATAAAATAATTAAAATTATATAAAAATATTTTTTCATAGTAATTAATAAATTACTACAAATTTACAAATTATTAATTTATTCTTTATGTTGCAGGAAGAAAAAGTTAATTTTTTTATTTTCTAATCTTTCCCATCTTCACTCTTGCTTTTTCCAAATCTTTTGGTGTATCAATTGCAAGAAGTTCATACGATGTTTCAAAGCAGATGTATTTTGCTTCATCTTCCATTAGTCGAAGTTGTTCGAGCTTTTCAATTTTTTCCAGATTGGATTGAGGTAATCCTACGAAACGATTGAGGGAGTGTGTTTTGTAGGCATATATTCCAATATGCTTCCAATAAGTAGCATTATTTACCCATTTTTCCTGTGGAATATCTCGTAAATAGGGGATTGGTGAACGTGAAAAGTATAGTGCATAGTTATTTTCAGCAAGAACTGCTTTCACCACAGAAGGATTGAAGATATCTTCATTATCCTGAATTTTGGTTACAACTGTGGCAACATCAAAATCTTTGCCTGAAATATATGCCAGAAAATCGTCCAGCATTTGTGATTGAATAAAAGGTTCATCACCCTGCACGTTGAGAATAATATCAGCATCTTGATTTGATAATTTATATGCCGAATGAATCCTGTCTGTACCACTTGGCAAATCCGGTGATGTGAGAATACAATCTGCACCGAATGATTTGCACTCATCCATAATTTCCTGGGAATCCGTGGCAATAATAACGTTATCAATGAATTTTGCAGATGAAACAGCTTCATATACCCATTGTATCATTGGTTTGCCGCAAATGTCTGCCAAAGGTTTTCTTGGAAGCCTTATTGATGATATTCTAGAAGGTATAATTGCTATAATTTTCATGATTTATTTACTTAGCTTTTGGAGGTGTCCAGCCTTTTCTTTCCCATTTTGTTAATTCAATTAAAACTTTACCAACATATACATTCATATATGCTTTAAGAGGAATTCTTGCCTCATCGTCAGTGAACCACCCTTCAAAACTTCCGGTTAGCCCATAAATTCCCTTCCAATCCGTAGTCCCATCCAAATACAGAGTTTTTGCAGGATAATTAATTGCATCTATTTTGATTGGTTCCCCTTTACCTCGAAAATTGATTTTAGTATTAAAAATGCCATCAATGAATGTTGGAACCAATACAGTTTTTTTCATATTGGCGTATTGTCGAGCAAAAAAGAAGAGTGAACATCCATCATTGATTTTTTTTGTTAAATCAAAAACATCATTTGTAATCATGCTGTCGTTCAGCCAATGACGGTTTGTAATTTTCTTCTTTTCATAATCGAAAGTAATTTTATTATAATCCCATCCTTCATCCCATTTAACTTTTCCAATAAAGAAATGCGAAAATGCGATAGATCTGTCCATCCAAGAATTATATACTGCATGTAAATCCAAAAAGGGTATACCGTTATATGAATCCATTTTTGCTTTTGCATTAAAACATACTTTTCCTGAAGAAATAGTGTCAGTGCCAATAGAAGTAACAGTTATTTTCCCAAGTTTGATGCCTATAAACGATACTTCATATTCTAGGTATTCATTTGGAGTGAAAATCGTTTGTGCATTAAGAATGATGAAATTTGATATAAGAAGAATTATAATTAGTGTAAATAATTTCATATTTTAGATTTTTCAATTTTTATTATAAAATTGACTATATTCCATACAAAAAATTGTAACTTAATTTTTATAATGAATTATATAGAAAAAATAAGAATATTTTAGTAAATTTGAAAATAAATTAAAAATAAATTAAGAAGATTAATTAATGAAAATACTTGTAATAGGCTCTGGCGGTAGAGAACATGCAATTGTAAAAAGATTGTCAGAAGATGATAAAGTTAAAATTTATGCTGCACCCGGTAATCCCGGAATATTTATGTTAGCAGAAAAAGCTAAAATCAATACTTCAGAATTCGAAGAAATAAAGAATTTTGTTTTAGAAAATCAAATTGATTTTGTGTTTGTAGGTCCGGAACAACCTCTTGCAGATGGAATTGCTGATTACTTGTATGCTTCGAATATTCCTGTATTTGGCCCATCCAAGTCTGCTGCAGAAATTGAATCCTCTAAATCTTTCGCTAAGAATCTGATGCAGAAATATAATATACCAACTGCAAAATTCTGTACATTTAGTAAAGATGAAGTTGATGCTGCAAGAATTTATCTCGAAAATTCAGCTTTTCCGGTAGTGCTAAAAGCAGATGGACTTGCTGCCGGTAAGGGAGTGATAATTTGTAATACAAAGCAGGAAGCTCAAGCTGAACTTGGAAGTATTTTCGAAGGAGCTTTTGGAGAAGCTGGTGATAAAATTGTAATTGAAGAATTTCTAACAGGCGAAGAAGCGAGTATATTTGCTATTACTGATGGTATCGATTATGTATTGCTTTCTTCTGCTCAGGACCATAAAAGAGCTTTCGACAATGACATGGGTAAAAATACAGGTGGTATGGGTGCATATTCTCCAGCCCCAATCGTTACCGAAAAAATGCTCAAGGAAATCGAATCAAGCATAATAGCCCCAACGATTAAGGCTATGGAAGCTGAAGGCAGGAAGTTCGTTGGTTGTTTATATGCCGGATTAATGATTACAGAGACCGGACCAAAAGTTATAGAATTCAATTGCAGATTTGGCGACCCTGAAACTGAGGTTGTACTGAATTTAGTTGAAGGGAACTTTAGCCATTTGATATATTCTGCTGCAAAAGGTAAATTAAATAAAGATGTAGTTTCAATCATACAAAACAAGTATTCTTCCTGTGTTGTATTAGCTTCGGGGGGATATCCTGATTCATATTCGAAGAATTTGGAAATTACTGGATTGGATTCGGTTGCTGACAAAAATACATTTATTTACCATGCAGGCACAAAATTTGAAGAAGGTAAATATTTTACAAATGGTGGTCGAGTGTTATGTGTTTCATCAACAGGAAATACACTGCAAGATTCTCTGAATGCAAATTATAATGCAATAAAAGCGATAAATTTTGAAGGGATGTTTTATAGAAAAGATATTGGTCAGAAAGCATTTAAACATTTGAATTAATATTTATGACAACAAAAGAAGTTGAAATTGTAAATAGAGCAGGAATTCATACTCGACCGGCATCTTTAATTGTAAAAACAGCAGCAAGGTTTAAAAGTGAGATTTATATTGGCAAAGACGGTTACGAAGTGAATGCAAAAAGTATAATCGGAGTTATGACCTTAGCGGCTTCTAAGGGTACAGTATTGTTGATTAAAGCATATGGAGATGACGAATCCGATTGTGTTGATGCGTTAATTGAATTAATTTCTTCAGGTTTTGGGGAGCCATAGAATATGAACGTAGAGAAAATATATCAGGGAACTGCAGATAAGGTTTTAAGAGGAATACCTGCATCTTCAGGAATTGTATTGGGAAGAGCTGTAGTTTTAAGAAACGAAATTTTTGTGGATACACACAAAACTATTCAGAATGAAGAAATTGAATCTGAAATAAAAAGATTTGATATTGCAAAGAAAAACTTGGTTGCTGAATTTGAAGAATCAATTTCGCATATTCCCCCAAATGCAAAAGACCTGAAAGCAATTCTCCAGGCAGATTTAATGATGGTTGAAGATAAATTTATGTATGATTCTATCATCAAATTCATAAAAGAGCTGCATACTGCTGAAGCTGCTTTAGTAATTGTTTTCGACCAGTCAAAGCAATTACTGAAACATTCAACTGATGAACTATTTCGGGAAAGAGTGACTGAGCTTGATAATATTCTGAAAAGGTTTATCATTCATTTAAGCAAAGGTGAAAAACTTTCTGAAATAAGTGAGAATACGATTATTATTGCACAGTCGTTAACTCCATCTGAATTATTAAAACTGATTGAAAAGAAGGTTACTGCAATTGTAACAGAAGTTGGGGGTATTACTTCACACTTGGCAATTCTTACAAGGTCATATTCAATTCCGGCAATTATCAGTTTAAAAAATGCAACCCATGAAATAAGTGCAAATGATGAGATAATTCTTGATGGTTACACAGGTCATTTATTCATCAATCCTGACCTTACATTATATAAATTTTATCGAGAAAAACAGAAAAGAATTGCCGAACATATAAAAGAACTTGGTGAATTAATTGGACTTCCGTGCAAGACGAAAGATGAAAAACCTATTCAACTTTGGTGTAATGCAAATAATATTGATGATGTGAAAAATGCTAAAATAGTTAGTAGTCCGGGACTTGGGCTTGTAAGAACTGAATCATTAATACTATCTTTAAATAGAATTCCAACTGAAAAAGAGCAGTATGATTATTATAAAACTATTGCTGATACTGCTTACCCTATGACTGTTACATTACGTGCTTTTGATATTGGCAGTGACAAGTATGCAGATAATTTGCTAATTCATGAGGATAATCCGGCACTAGGTTTGAGAGGAATTCGATATTTACTAGCTAAAAAGGATGAATTTAAGATACAATTAAGGGCAATACTGAAGGCTTCAAAACATAAGAATATACGACTGATGTTGCCTATGATTACTTCATTGGAAGAAGTTATTCAGACTAAAAAATTACTGGAAGAATGTAAACTTGAATTACTGAATGAAGATGAAACATTCGACCATGATATGTTAGTTGGTATCATGATAGAAACTCCGGCTGCGGCATTGATTGCTGATGATTTATCAAAAATATGCGATTTTTTCAGTTTGGGTACAAATGACCTAACTCAATATTGCTTAGCTGCAGACAGAACGAATGAATCATTGAGTGAATTTTTCAATTCATTCCATCCGGGAGTTCTTAGATTAATGGAATTTACCGTCAATGCTGCTCACAAAAATAATATCCCTGTTGCAGTATGTGGTGAAATGGCAAGTCATCCATTGGCAACATCATTTCTTATTGGAATGGGTGTGGATGAACTGAGTGTTGCTCCTTCATTATTCCTTGAAGTAAAGGAAAAAATATTAGATTCATCATTTAAGCAATGCCAAAAAAATGTCAGCAAGATTTTAAAGACTGCAATGTTGAAAGATATTTATCAATCAATGGATGTATAGTTCTGGAATTATTATGAAAGAAAGAATTGAGGAATTACGCAACTTAATTTCTGAATATGACAGAGAATATTATATAAATCATCGGAGTGTGGTTTCTGATTTTGAATATGACCATTTATATAAAGAACTTCAGAAATTGGAAACCGAATTCCCTGAATTTTATAATGCAAATTCTCCTACCCAAAGGGTTGCAACAGATAAAATTACAGAATTCCGAAATGTCCCGCACGATTTCCCTATGTTGTCTCTTCCGAACACATATACTTTGGAAGAAGTAGATGCATTTGTTGACCGATGCCAAAAGACTTTTCCGGACCAGCAAATCAAGTTCTTTGTAGAACTCAAATTTGATGGTATTTCATTGAGCTTGAGGTATAAGAATAAAAGACTGAATATGTCTCTAACTCGTGGAGACGGAGTTTCCGGAGATGATATTACATTGAATGTCCTGCAAATAAAGGATATTCCGAAAATATTGAATAATATTGAAGAGGATTTACCCGATGAAATTGAAATTCGGGGTGAAGTGATTATGTTCAAGCATTCATTTGCAGAAATTAATAAGAGGCAAATTGCACTTGGACAAAAAACTTATGCTAATCCACGTAACCTTGCATCAGGTACACTTAAGTTACTGGATTCAAATGAAGTATCACAAAGACCACTCAATTTCTTTGCGTATAGTTTATTAATGAATGGTAAAAAGCTTTTTTCATTAGCCAAAAATGCTAAAATAATTGAAGATTTGGGACTCCCCGTTAATTCAAATCATTATTTATGTTCGTCAATTGAAGAAATTTATGATATTATTGCTTCATGGGAAGAAAAACGTGATGAACTGCCTTTTTTCATTGATGGGTTGGTCATTAAAGTAGATTCTGTGTCACAACAAGAAGAAATGGGTTTTGTTAGCCGTTTTCCTCGTTGGGCTATTGCTTATAAATATTCTGCAGAACAAGCAGAAACTAAACTACTTGATATCACTTACCAAGTGGGCAGAACCGGAATTGTATCTCCGGTTGCTGAACTTGAACCTGTGGAACTTTCGCAAACTATAGTCAAACGTGCTACATTACATAACGAAGAATTTATTCGTGACAATGATTTTCGAGTAGGGGATTCTGTGTTCGTTGAAAAAGGCGGCGAAATCATTCCGAAATTGGTTGGTGTGAATTTTGAAAAACGCTCACCCGAATCGCCAGAATTTGTATTCACAAAACTGTGCCCTTGTGAAATTAAATCTGAACTTGTGAAATACGAAGATGAAGCAGGTTGGTATTGTGTACATCCTTTATGTCCTTCACAAATAAGGAAGAAACTAGAACATTTTGCATCCCGCAATGCAATGAATATAGATAATCTTGGAGAAAGATCCATTGATGAATTTGTAACGAGAGGACTTCTTTCGGATTTAAGCAGTATTTTTGAACTTAAACAACATAGAAATGCGATTGCACAAATTGAAGGCTGGGGAGCAAAAAGTATAGATAATTTACTTGAAGGTATTGAAAAATCAAAGGAAAAACCTTTCACAAATGTTCTATTCGGCCTTGGTATCAGATATGTTGGTGAAACAGTTGCCAAGCAATTAGTTAGGGAAATTGGGAATATTGATAAATTAATGTCCTTGACCTTAGAAGAATTGGTGGAATTACCTCAAATTGGAGAAAAGATTGCCAAATCAATTATTAATTATTTTTCTTTAGAGAGTAACCTGGAGTTGATTACAAAATTGAAATCTTTTGGATTAAAATTCGAATTTGAACAGTTCGAAGAAAATCAATCTAAAGTCTTATTTGGTAAAACATTCCTTTTCACCGGTGAATTACAGTCATTCGCCCGACCTGCTGCCACAAAAGAAGTTGAAAGTCTGGGAGGAAAGGTTATCTCCTCAATATCCAAAAAATTATCTTATCTAATTGTAGGAGCAAATCCTGGTTCAAAACTCAAAAAAGCACAGGAATGGGGACTATCAATTTTATATGAAGAAGAATTTATCAAATTACTGGAAGAATCCCGCTCTGGAAATGAAATGGACACCAATGAAGATGTTATTCAAAATGAAAATAAGGCAAATGAAGACTTCGAGCCCAAATCTTTATTCGATTAAAGAAAAATTAGAGGAATTGAAAAGTAATTTTGAGGATTATGAATACTATATTCCTCATCTTTGGCTTGATGAAACTTCAAATACTTCGAATCCTGTTAAGATTAATCCGGTTGAGTATTTCCTCGATAAAATTGAAAAGATCCTTGAAATTTCCAAGCATTATAAGAAAAGTAAATTTCATCTTGAAGATTCGATAATTTACAATTCATTTGTTCGGTTAAATACTGCCTTTGATTATACTCAATTTTCAGCAAATCAAGAACAAAAGGATTATCCTTTTAGATTTTCAGGTTCATTTCTCAAAACAATTGCCTTAATACCTTATTATAAATCGCTTGGCGTTGATTTTCTTTACCTTCTGCCAATAACAAAAATTGGTATAGCAGGCAGAAAAGGAAATATGGGTTCGCCTTATGCCATTCAGAATCACTTCGAATTTGATGAAAATTTGTCAGAGCCATTCTTGGATTTACCGGTTGATGTTCAATTTGCTGCATTGGTGGAAGCTTGCCATTTGGCAGGGATTAAGGTTGTTCTGGAATTTGTTCTCCGGACGGCAAGTCTCGATTCAGATTTAATTCCAGAGCATCCCGATTGGTTCTATTGGATAAAAAGCAATAATGATGGTGCTTTTTATCCACCTTCCTTTGAAGATGATGTGATTGCCGCATTAAAGGAAAACATTGAACGAAAAGATTTTACTGATTTACCATCGCCATCTGAAGATTACAGAAGTAAATTTATGTCGCCTCCGGATAAAATAATTAAAAGAGGGGATTCATATATCGGGCTTTATCCTGATGGGACGGAGGGAATTGTGCCGAATGCTTTTGCGGACTGGCCCCCAGACGATAATCAGCCGCTTTGGAGTGATGTTACTTACTTCAAAATGTTCAGCCATCCGGATTATAACTATATGGCATATAATACAATTAGGATGTATGACGATGAATTAAATCAGAAAAAGTATGCTAATACCGAGCTTTGGGAATATCTCGAAAATGTCGTTCCAAATTATATTGATAAATTTGGTATAGATGGAATAATGCTGGATATGGGTCACGCTCTGCCTGATTTGCTTTTGAAAAGGATTATCGGCAGAATTCGGGCAAAGAAACCTGATTTCTTGCTTTTCGAAGAGAATTTCAACATTTCGGAAGAATCCAAGTTAATTGGCTATGATGCGGTTGTAGGTTACATGCCATTCGATATGCACAGACCTGAGAAACTTTATGAGATTTTCAAAAGGTATGAAGCAAAAGATTTTCCGATAAATTTCTTCGGTACTGCGGAAAATCATAATACTCCAAGAGCCGCTTCCAGATTCAACGATATGAATTACTCCAAAATGACTTACTTGATTAATTGCCTTTTTCCTGCAATTACATTTATTCATAACGGTTTCGAGCTGGGTGAAGTAAAGCCGGTCAATACAGGTCTGGACTTTACTGATGAGGAAATTGAGGAGTACAAACCCGAGGAACTGCCGCTTTTCTCCTATTCCGAACTGAATTGGTTGAATAAAGAGAATATAATTGATTATATAAGAGAAGTAAACCTGTTAAAGGAAACATCAGATTTATCAAAATTAAAGATTGAAAAGACAGAAGAAGGATTAAAAATTATGAATGAAGATTATTTTTTTTTCTTAAAAAATAATAGCGTAAAGTTTTTTTTGTAATTTAGTAATAATAAGTAACAAGAAATCGAATTTAATAATGTTAGTCTATCCTAAAATAGCAGTTAAATCAGATGAGAACATAAAGAGGGCTTATATGCTTATATGCTTATATGCTTATATGCTTATATGCTTATATGCTTATATAGAGACGTTCTACGGATATTTTATTGCATCCGAACCAAAGAAAAATCTGAGCCGAATTCAGATTGTAATTACAGAAAAAATTGTAAACAATACCTCAACAGAATTTCTTTAGAAAATCGTAAGAAATACATTATGGAGAAAGAATTACTCCTCATTGTGTGCCCTTTACATCCGATGTTTCCCAATTAACAATAATTAATTGGTTGTTTTTAACAACTTAAATTAAAGGTTATAAAATGAGATATTTAATAGTGATTTTATTTATATTATTCCTTGGGACAAATATAGTTAAATCAGATTATTTGAATGATTGCCCTACTGGATATACACAAATGATAGTCAATATCCCGATTGCTGATGGTGTTGACACATGTTGGTATGAAGTAATACTTTGTGTTAAATGTGTTTATGGTACATATGGAGGTGGAATTGTCGAAGAAATTATGGTACATGCAATGAGACCTCTCGATACGTTATGTCAACAAGACCCTGATGAAGTGATGAATGATATAGTATCAACGATAAATAACTCATCATGGGTGTATCAAAATATTGTTCCTGATTGCGGATATGGATGGCCTCCTTGTAATGGTATTCCGCCGGTTCCACCATTTCAAATATTTAGAGGAATTAAATGAGAACTTTTCTTTCAATATTAGCAATAGCCATCATATGTATTCAAAATCTATTTTCAGCAAATTGGGAAAGAATAAAGGGGCTTAGTAATACGAACTGGATTTCTGCACTAGAAGTTTATGATTCAACGATATATATTAGCTTGTACGAGCAGTTATTCAAAAGTGAAGATTTTGGGAAATCATGGGAAGAAATATATTATAAAAATGGTATATCATTTCCTTATATATCTAACTTCGGAATTGTAAAAACTGATAATGATTTAATCATACGAACTACAATGAATTCAAATGGTTTTAACGAACAACTCTCATTATCGAAAGATGACGGAATTACTTGGGAAAAAGCAATACAAAATATCGATAACTCCGATATTCATTGGATACAAAAAAGTAAAAATGTTTTATATTCAACATTTGTATCAAAAATAAAGAATACTAACATTGCCATTTTATGTAAATATATTTCAAATACAAATGAGTGGGTGCAAGTTGTAGATTCGATTTCGAGGTTAACAATAAAATTTCAACCCAGAACAGTTTTAAGTTTTAAAAATTCGCTCTTAATAGGCACTAATTATTCACGAGAAAGTATTCTTCAAGGATTTAAATCACCAAATATTTATATATATAATCCAGGAGAACAAGTAATAAAAGCAATCATTGATACCACTACTAACTTGTGGAAATCTAATGTATATTGCTCTATTATTAAGGATAACACACTCTTTATTGGTACGTCTTCAGGTGTATGGAAATCAACAGACGATGGACTTACCTGGCTAAAAAAGAGTGAGGGTTTAAAAGATAAAATTGATACAGTGGAAGTAGATTTGGAAATTCATAAAATTATGGAAAAGGATGGTAATTTATATGCTATTACTACTTATGAAAGATATTATGGGGATTATTATCCTACAAATACGAATCTGGTATTTAGTTCAGACGATGGAGAAAGTTGGCAAATAGCTGAGAATTTTAGGGATGATTGGCCACAAGATATCAAATCAATAAATGATAAACTTATTATTAGTACTTATAATGGTTTATATGAATCAGAGAAAACACTACAGAAAAAAGTAAGTTTATTGAACGATACTTTAACTTCAGGGAATGTTTCGGGTTTTTTCCTTAAGGATGATAAGATATATGTGGCTCCATCAAGCTCTAGGATTTATGTAACTTCAGATTTAGGAAAAAATTGGGAGATATTTAATAATTATCTTCCTAATAATTTATATAAAGCAATAATGTATATGAAAGACAGTATATGCTATGTGTTTTATCAAATGTACAATTCACAATTCTTCTATGTTTCCAAGGATTACGGTAAGACATTTAAGTTAATTGATACTTCGCATGGATTGGGTAGTTCGAAGGTTAATACAATTTATGCTGATGAAAATGAAAACGTTTATCTAGGCACAAAGTACGGACTTTATTATACTACAAATCAAGGTGATAAATGGGAAAAATTCCTTGCACCTGAAATAGACTTTCCTATTACCTCAATCTTGAAAATGGATGAAACTTTCTATGTTGGGGTTGACAAAAAAGGAATTTATAAATCAACCAATAATGGGGTATCTTGGACAAAATTAGTCTTAAACCAAAAAAATACCGAAATTACAATAACAGACATTAAGTACATTAAAAGTAAATTATATATTGGTTCAAATAAGGAAGGAATATTTGTTTCAACAGATTTTGGTGCAACTTGGGAAAAGAAAAATTCGGGTTATCCTGAAACATGCTATACTGTGGGTATAGTTCAATATGGAGATTATATATTTGCAGGAACATCAACTTATGGTTCAGTCTTCTATACAACAAATGAAGGCGAAAGCTGGGAACCATGCGTGAAAGGATATTCTGGTTACAAAATGAACCAAATGGGAATTGAAGGCGACTATTTATATGTTGCAACATCAACAGGACTTTACAGATTGAACGTAAAGGTTTGGATTAACGGAGTTGATGAAATTGAGAAAAGAGATTATTTCTATTCATATGACTTATATCCCAATCCGGCTCATGAAAGAGTGACGGCAAAAATTTACTGGGATACCAGACTTGATATAAATTCAGCTCAAATTGGAATTTACGATATATATGGTAATCAAATAGAAGCCCGGGAAAATATAGAAATTGTACAGGAAAGCGATTGGAGCGGTAAACTCACGTGGAATTGTGCTGGAGTTCCTTTCGGTACTTATTTTATCAGAATAGATTATGGAACTGAAACAAGAGTGATAAAATTTATTAAGATTTAACCAATCCTTCCGCATTTCTTTTAAGCCCTTTAAGTTTTGCTCTTTTTATTGCAGATTTTGCAAATTTGGCTGAGAATTCCTCTTGCTCCATTTGCATTATGGTTTCGAGCTGGGTGAAGGAAAACCGGTCAATACCGGGCTGGACTTTACGGATGAGGAAATTGAAAAGTATAAACCTGAAGAACTTCCTCTTTTCTACTATTCCGAACTGAATTGGTTGAATAAGGAGAATATTATTGATTTTATTAGGGAAGCGAATCAGTTAAAGGATAAATCGGATTTATCAGAATTAAGGATAGAAAAGACAGAAGAAGGAATATTGGTGAAATTTGGTGAGTTTATTTATAAATTGAATGAAAAAGTAATAAAATAACCTTTTTTTTGTAATTTTGAATAAAGCGATTATAATTATAAATTCAAATCAATGAATATTAATTTAAAAAGATTTATTACTATTTGTTTAATGGTTGCATTTTGCTTCGTTATGGCTGATAAGATGTTCGCTGAGACATCGAATTGGGCGAAGTATTCTAATAAACATTATAATATTTCTAAGATAAATTCAATTAATTTCTTCAAAGTTCAACAACCTCTTAAATCATCTTTTTCTTTGTTTATAGAAAAAAAACATATTGAAAATATATTATTAGATATACACTACCCCACGAAATTCACCAAAAAGCTGTATATCCTCTATTGTGAGCTTGACTTCGACATAAAAAGGGTTGCGGACTTGCAAGATTGTAAGCAACCCCTCAGGATTCCACAGTATATCTTGTGAAAATAGGCTATAGAGTCTTGTTCCTCATTAAGTATAAATTTGTTTCCATAATATATATACTTAATAGCTTTCAATTTTTTCACAATAATTTAAATAGGTATTTATATGAAAAAATTACTTTTGATTTTTGGTATTATGCTTGCTTTCACAAGCATTTCTTATGCTTATTATCCGTTCTGTATTCAGTGTCCGGAGGTTGATTTCACGAGAGGCGCAGTTCAATTTACAACATTAGATGGCTGTCAAGTATCTGTTCTTATTGGATGGCGAGATGTTACTTGTCCGCCTCCTACAGTTACTCACCAAGTTCTAATTTACGGTTTTGTGCTAGTTAATCCCGGATGTGAAGCATATACATTAGATAATTCCACACTTCGAGATTTAGCTGTACAAGCAATTTATGATCAAAATCCTATGAATTGGACTTTACCAACTGAAGGTGATTGTTACGACAATTATGAATTTGTTTCCTGGGGCTGTATGTATTATGACTGGAATTATCAGGGACCGGGACCCACAGGTCAGGGAAGTTCCGGCTGGTTCCCTTGCGACGTAGAAGAATGCTGTATAAATCACATTACAGTTTGTAGAACAAACGGAATCATCACAATTTCCTCACAGCAGCAATATACAGTTTCTTGCGAAGAAGGCGAAGCAGGTTGCACATCTCAATGTCCTGATTAGGAGGTAATATGAAATGGATTTTAATTATAATGTTTCTTTCAATTAGCATAAATATATATGCAA